>Ga0049105_1001657_pt1 | contig 10246 bp, 4 predicted proteins | sample WorMetvaBAHAMAS1_FD_61260 | JGI IMG/M metagenome (GOLD analysis project Ga0049105, IMG submission 61260) | Worm MetaG Olavius vacuus BAHAMAS.1 | ecosystem: Host-associated > Annelida > Digestive system > Unclassified | place: Germany: Marburg | collected 2013-04-09 | reverse complement strand
CTTGGCCTGCGTGCCGGTACTAGTTAGCGCTGTCCTGCGTGGCAGCTTGTTGTGTGTATCTATATATGTGGTTGAGCGTTATGACTTAACTGAATAAAGGCAGCTTATTATTATTATTATGCACACTGTAATTGGCTCAGTGTGACAAAACCCAATCCAGAGAACTGTAAAAAATGCTCATCTAAGTGTGCACAGCCTTAGTACACAATACAACACAGAAGAGTTCTGATAATATCCCCTCTTACCTGCAGACAAACATCATACTCTTCTGAAAATTACTTGTAACAGTGAGTGAAAAAAAGGAATCTGCTTCAGTGGATAGCACGGAAAAAAGTAGATGGATTTGGCATATTGTGCGGCACGAAGGCCTCTTGATGACAATTTTGCAAGGATGTACAGTCGACAAGAATCAGCAAAGAAGAAAATGATCTGAGATGTCAAACGAGCCGATGGGAAGAAACAGAGGTTGGCAGAGGACAGACTGAGATGGAAAGGAGGTGCCAAACCTGCTCAATAGCAGAATATACTGAATAAATAAATGCAAATTACTGTGTAAGTAAAGACTATGTGTGACTGAGACCAGGTCTTAGTCCAAATTTTGGACTGAGGCTGAAGATTATCCAAGAAGTTGACTGGGCTGTAGTGTAATGTGCAATGATACAAAGTACAGCAATGCAGAAAATGTTTTCTGCAAACACGAGTGACCTACAAAACCGCGGCTCCTCCTCTTTCAAGACTCTGAAATTCAAGGACTTCTCAAGGCCTTTCAAGGTGCAAAATGTGTATTTTCAGGCATCTATCAGCAATCGTCATCATGGTAATAAAGATATGACAATGACATGTTGAAAGTAGCACTACAGAGAATTTCCGAACAAAAATAAGTAAGTAAGAACACAGGTGAAATCACAGAATTTCAGATTACATTGACATACTTGCACGTTTTCATTCATTTGCAAATGTCAAAACCAACGACTACAAATTCAAGGACTTCTGGAGGACTTTCAAGGACCTAGATCACTTTCAAGTATTTTTCAGTTTTTTTTAAACGCTGCTGTTAAATTCAAGGACTTTTAAGGACAGGTTAAGGTAAATGGAACCATACTCCTTTATGACAGTGTAGGCAGGGCGCTCATCTCCCTCTTATTGGCCTTCAGCCCATAGGTAGGTAAACCAATTTAGTCTGTGACACATGGCCAGTGCGTCGCCAGACCTACCGCTACCTGCATAGCCTCAGGGCGTCACCACCTTTTTACTGGTATGAAGTTATACTGCTTGGTGACAGAGGTGCACAGGTGTAAGCAGACTGGACAGGACTCTAACCCACGATCTACGAACTGCAAATTCGATTACCTACCAGTAGTGCCCCACCAATAACCCTAAAAACAATTTTCATCGGCAAGCCACCAAAGCAAGAAAACAAATGACAGACTAACACATAGCAGTATGTCGAGGTCGTTGAGTGGGTGTGCTATGACGTCTTCACGCAGAGACCAACTCAACATGTTCCGAACTTCATTGAAACTCATTGTAAACGTCCGTTCAAGTGTTGCCATGACAGGCGGCTCGGACTCCCCGCCGTCAGCCGCCCCGATGCCGCCACCAAGTGATGATATGTCGGGCAGAGATACGAGAAATTCTATGCACTCGGCAGCCGACGACAGAGTGGCGATGCAGTCGGAGCTGTCCTTGCTGAATGTGGCATTGATCTGCATGAAGAGGTTGAAAAATGCTGTCGGGACGGTCTCCAATGCTCTGACAACACATATAACACTACATTAGGCCAGGTTAGTACTGAGATGGGTGACCGTGTCCGGGTTCAGTTCCCAGTGTCAGACACTTATTTCGGTATGTAACCAACCGGCCACCCAAGACCAACTCAGCCTTCCATCCCTCCGGGTTCGGTAAATGAGTACCAGCTTCGGCTGGGAAGGCAAAGGCAGGTATGGTTCATACCAATAGCGGATGAATGCAGGGTGTGCAGGTGAAATTGTGAGATCCCTTGAGAACATGTGCCGTAACTGAGTGCCTTAGAGGTGTGATCATGACAAGGCGCTATATAAATCTACCTTTACCTTTACCTTTACCTTTACATTAACTGTCTGTTGACAATGCTACACGTAATCTGATCAGACAACACTGCAGATCAGGGAGGCCGTCAAAATCCGATAGGAAGGCCAAGACATTGTGAACAGAGACGAGAGGCCTTCCTGTTGTCCCAAGTCTACGATGACTTACTACTCTCCACAGCTACAACTGTAACCACTCCTAGTGGCGAGTCTTCAGTTCAAAAAAAGGCAACAACGTCACTAATTTTTCAGTAAATAATCTTGGTTGTTTTAGTATTAACTGTAAACCGTTATGTTTCGTCTCAACTGATGAGTTTATTCAAGAACCACATTAACTGGCTTTATCAGTGTCAACTGTCGATAAAGGTAAAAAGTCCCATTCTCTATATAAGAAACAAACTTTGTTACAGAAGCGTACTGTGCATCTCAATAACAGTTAATTAACTTTTACTCGAACTATAATTTTCATTTAATTTCTATTGTATTTCAAATAGTTCACTGCTGTCCAGCTCTGCTGTCCAGTACAGTAAGCAGCACTTTACAAATCTTTTACTTTCCGCCAGGCCTACGGTTATTTTTACAGCCATACGGCATCACCACCCTCAGGCCAGTACCGAATGATACTGCATGTAACCGAGGCACATAAATGTAAATAACTTGCCGAAAGTTACTGCCAATGGTGCATGGCCTGGAATCAAACCTCCAATCTCTTCATCTCAAATCCCACACTCTACTGATTGTGCCACCAGCCCACCATGCCACCCTATACAAAATTGTTCATCAGTGTCAACTGCTGATAACCTTATTTTATTATGTACATTCTGTAAAGGATGGGCCAAAAATGAAACTCAAACTCAGGACTTTGATGACAGCGAAAGGCACATTTCTTACAACAAAATGTTCATTTCCTCACGTAGTGTAAGAGTGACGACTAAAATAAAAAAATGATTAATATCTGTGATGTTTAATTGATTAAATAATTGCAAAAACCCAATAATAATCGATACGAATGACTGCTAAGGACACACCAATCGCACTTACTGCTTCACATAGTAGAAGCCATAGTCATGACTCATGAGCAGCGTCAGTGTCCGCAGTGACGGCAAAATGGAAGAAAACTTCTGATCACGATTGTCAATGTGTCGTACAATGCCGGTGCACAGCAGAGCAAGCTGGTCCTTTGACGGCAAACTGTTGGCAATCTGTCCAAACATAACACATCGGCATCCTAGATTAGTCACATACTGAGAAAAACCCAGCAATAGGGTTAGATCGATACCGGTATCGGGTATCGGCCGATACTAGCCAGTATCGGTGGGTAACGGTATCGGCGCCGATACCAGTAGTCCTGTCGTTCGTTTACCTGTCTCAACAGTCAACGCTGTTGCAATGCACGCCTATAGTTTCAAGCCTATACCATATTTTCATGCATATACCCTGCATACATATATAACCTGCACACACCTATACCCCGCACAGAATCGCACTTTCAGTAAAAAAATTTCTACAGCCCAGTATCGGTATCGGTATAGCTACGGACGATAGTATCGGGTATCGGGCACCTGCACAGTATCGGTCTAACCCTACAACAGTATCATCATGCTGTCTTTGAAATGGTAGACTGGCACAGCATGCAAAAACGTTTCAAACAGCATGTTGCTTTGATGACAATGACAGCACAAACTGGCTCTGATGTAAATATGTGAATTTCTGTTTGATGATGACAAGAAAAATTAAGATATTTCTGACTGAGAGTCTATAAAGCAAGTCTGAAATTGACAACTGTGACTACAAGTAAAACTAAAATAAAGGACCTTTAATTGACAGAACTATAACAAAAACTACAATTAAACTGACAACTAAAAACACTGGTCTCAAAACAATCTGTGAGCATAAGCTCCGCTTGAAACGGGCTACCCATGTATCGAGCACATTTACACATAGCATATACAAAAGGAAAAGAAGAAAAGCAAATCAAAGCAAAGCTAAAAAAATTCATGTCGCATGTCACAGATCATATGGGAATTAAGTCTAGTATTAATATTTTTCGATTAAACTATGTATTATATTTCGTTTAAACTGCTTAATGTTATTCAGTGATTGTATTAATGGTGGGATAGAATTCTATAAGATCGGTCCTTATAGCTAATACGAAACTTTTTTATACTAATATTAATTTAGCATTTAGTATTTTTATACTAGTATTAACTGATTCCAAGTGATAGATACGTACCACTTCGGAGCATGGCATTCTTGTATCTGCTGGAATCAGTGTCACTTCCACATCGCACAGTGACTGGAATATTGACTGCAACAGGCCACATACAGAATATTAGTATTATTATTATTATTATTATACATGCAGAGATTAAAGTGACAGTATCACAAAAATGCTGCAGGGCACTGTACAAACAGCAATGTCACATATCACATGTCTGCAGTCACAGCAACAGTAACAACTGGCACAATCATGTTTGGTCATCGTTGAAAGATGCCTGAAACAGCAGAGAATAATGTCTGTTAACTGCCGATGTAAGACGCAAACAGATTTAAAAATTATTATTTTTTATTTGAAAAATGGTTTTAACAAAATGTATGCTATACGTGTATAAGAATAAACAAACTAACACAAACTTAGTGGCATTAATACTAAAAGCTCGATGGTGTTCCATGTCAAACCGTAGTAAAGTACACCTCCCCTGGATAAGTGCATGTGGTCTTGCTGTAACCTCGATCTTTTGTTCTTTTGACCTCAAAACAAAATCAGTTCATCTTTGTCCCCAACTGTACTGAAGTGGTAAATTTGGTGAAATTTCCACGTGTGATTTATAAGATATCATGTTAACGAACTTTCACTTTACAATCACGCATTCACTCTCTCTCATGAACAGCCCAAAAACAGAATGCCTCCTGCGGCTAGTGGCCAGCAGAGGTATAAGAAATGGCACTGATTGATTACCAAAGATGTTCCAGAAGTTGAAGCTGAAGCTGAGTATGGTTAAACGTCCCACTGAAACATTATAGGTCATATCGGGGACGAGTTTTTACGGATCAAATGACCCAAAAAAATGGTGTCAAAGCACTGACGGAAGATAGGATCCAAAGGATTAGGCTTCAGTCCCACCAGGTCCACACCACCGTGTTACAATAATACAACACATATGCAGTATGAAATGGATAAAACACAAAATACACACACATAAACACAGTGAATCTATGCACAGTGAAATTGGCCCAGTGTGACAAAACCCAATCCAGAGAACTGTAAGAACTGCTCATCTAAGTGTACTTATGACTGTGCACAGCTTCAGTACACAATACAACACAGAACAACAGTTCTGATAATCTCCCTTTACCTCCAGACAGATGTCTCAAAACAGAAGCCACAAAATGAGTTACATTACTACAACTGTTTAATGTCACTATTTTGCAACCAACTAGTGCACGCAAGCAAGACAGTGTTGTGTGTAAAGAACAAATAATGGCTACACACAGCGATGGACTCCTGAGCCTGTACGTGGGATGGCGACTCTGACGCAATGTTTAACAGCGAGACGAGGCGAGGCAGAGCAGTGTTGTACCTGTCATCACTCTTCAGCCTAACAACATAACATAACTTCATCTTAAACATGCAAGGACTTGGAAATTTTTAATTCTGTAAGAGTTTATGATAACAGCAATTTGTATAGCGCCATAAAGTCCATAGATACAGAGGTGCTGAAATACAGAAATACATGCCAGTTTCAATGGTGTGTGGAGATATGCTGTTTTGTTCAGCCTATGGAACATGATTTAGCGCTTTCGTGACTGTTTAGGCCGGTAGAACAGCACAATATAAATTTACTTACTTATTTAAATGTTTTCATTCATAATGCAAATAATGAAGATTTTTATCAGTCGTTTTCCTTACATAAGGTTTCTGTAATATACACAAATGTTAGCGAGTTCATGTTTGACGCATATGATGAGCACTGCTGGCATGAACTACTACTCATCTTTTCAAGTTGTATATTTGTGATATAAACTTATTAATGTATTGTCTGTCTGTCTCTCTGAATGCCGTACTGTCATCTGTCTTTGTGGCTAATAACGCCACATAAAACAATGGCCCAATACACACACCTGAATGCTGTCCAACCCTATACAGTGGGTGACTTTAACTTTTACTAAAACAAGTTTTAAACTACCGTTTTAAACCAAAGCTTAAACTGGACCCAAAAGTCCAGTTTTAAACCAATGCTCAGATTAACTCCGATTTCCTTTTAAGTCCTAGTTTTAAAATGATTTTAAAACCGGAGACGACACTTATGCACTTTGTTTCAAGGCAATAAAAGCCTAATTGTGAACGATAATGGTCATTCACGAAACTCGACTAAAATTCCCCTCCGTGTTCGGCGATTAGACAGGATAGAACCTCTGCTGTGATGGCAACGGCACTGAAATATAAAGATTTGCCATTTTGTTGACGTCTAGTTTCAGCGAAAGTTAAAGTGGTTTTGGTTTTAAACCGATGTTAAGAACTAGACTTTTAGCAAAACTGCCTATCTAAATGCATTGCGCAATGCGCATGTTCGGTTTAAAACTGGATTGTTCAGATTAATTTTGGTTTAAACCAAAGTTCGGTCTTAACTTCATTTTAAAATCAGTTTTACCAGAAGAGTTTGGTTTTAAACTGAGTTTAAGACCAAACTTCTGCATCACTATAGTTTTTGGATTAACTTCAGTTTTAAACTGAAGTTCGGTCTAAAACAGTAGTTTGAAACTTAAGTTTTAGCACAAGTAAAAGTCCCTCAGTGCAACACCACAAAACACATTTGTAGTGTACAATATGAACACGGGCACATTCTGCAGTCAATAATTAAGTGCTCCTTGTTATAGGCGACACGGAATAAAAAAAAATAGCTTACGGCTACAGAAACTTGCAAAATAAATCCATTCATTCTTTCATGCTTTAAAAAGTGGTCGCGTATCCAGAGAGACTTGTAAAATAACCATGTCAACAATTTCCAAAAATTTCTACAGAGGACTGTGAATATCAGCTTAACACACTAAAAGCGTGACGTCCTTTCCCAAGCCACACAGGCCCAGAGATCTTACTTTCTGTAGCCTCAGCCAGACACCAGCTTGCACTGCGAGACAACCATAACCAGTTTTCCACACCAACTAAAGTAATTACTGAAAACATCCACATAACAGTTACGGGTATCAAATGTGTCAATGTGTCAAATGTGTCACTCTGCTGCTATAAATTGGAACGATCTGCCATCTGACATTCGAGCCTGCGACTCTGTCAATGTTTTTAAACGTAAACTCAAGACTCATCTTTTTAACACTGCCTATCCTACCTAGTCACGTGTCATCCCCGTGCCTACGAATAACATTTTAATTACATATGGCGCGTTATAAGTTTTATATTGTATTGTATTGTATTGTATTGTAATAGGTCTTACCCAGTCTGTGGCAGGTAGAGCACGGCAGCTTTGACAGCGGCCTGAACCTGGTTCAGCAGAAATGCAAACAGGTTCAGTATGCGTGCCGTCTGGCTCGAGCTGGGAACCTCCGAGCGGCATCGCTCCCACTGGGTGAGGTCCAGCCCGACAGTGGTCCCCAGCTGAAGTCCGGCAATGCCTGCGTCCATGCTGTCCAGCAAAGTGTCCAGCAAAGCTCTGTACATCGCACAGTAACGAACCATGGCAAACATGTAGAAACCTTCTTAACAACGCTAAACAGATAAAAAAAGTTTATACACAGTGCCTAAAAAGAAAGATGCCGTAAATTATTATCTGTCAAATGCATCAAGGCTGGCAGCATGCTGCACACTGGAAGACTCGTAAGCAGTGAATGACACTAATGCTGCCAACGCCAACACCACTGCTGCTATGAGTAATACTATTACTATGACTATTGCTGTTCTGTGTACTACTACTACTATTACTACCACTACCACTACCACCATGACTGCTACTACTACTACTACTACTACTACTACTACTACTACTACTACTACTACTACTACTACTACTACTACTACTACTACTATTACTACCACTACCACTACCACCATGACTGCTACTACTACTACTACTACTACTACTACTACTACTACTACTACTACTACTACTATTACTACCACTACCACTACCACCATGACTGCTACTACTACTACTAATCAACTACGATGGATGACGAAGATGCAACAACAACTACTACTACTACTACTCTACTATGACAGATGACTACGACGACAACCATGATGATGACTACTACTAGTCTACTACGACTACAACTACCATGACGAACAAAAATGACACGATGACGACTACTACTGCTACAACAACTTCTTGTACTACTACTACGACTATTATGACAGATGACAACGACGGCGACCACAATGACGACTACTACTAGTCGACAACGACTACAACTACTATTACAGACAAAGATGACACAATGACGACTACTACTACTACAACTTCTTGCACTCTTACTACTACGACTATTATTACTACTACTATGACAACATAAACAACACTACAACTAGAGAACATGAACTGCAGCAGACCTGACAACAGTGAGAGCTGATGGGACAGCAAGATCAGCCAGTTGCCAGCAGACTCGCCTCAGTACCTGATGCAAGGGATGACACGAGGACCCTGCACAGCAGCAGCAACCACACATCACTGCAAAGTGTTTCCATGTCACAGCCAGTTGACAGCTATCCATATATTATACACATGTCAGATAATTAAAGCCAGACCACCTAAATTGATAACGGGAACTTCATCAAGTCTTAAATGGTTTTTAAAATTCTTTCACGGCTGGAAAGACCATTAAATTTCTATAGCAAAACCCACATAACATTTCCCACCAAACCTTAAGCCAGTGGCATTTTTGGGATATGTATATATTAATTATGAAATCGTACACGAGTTACATGCAAACTTCATGAAGCTGTTATCGTCGGCAAGACACCTAGGCCTAATAAAAAATAAAGTGAGCCATTTCGTACAAATATCAACTGAAGCAAGGCTCCACATAGAATCCAAACTACAAAAAAAATTGTGTGAAAAAAACTGCACATATTTTCATCATCTCCCCGCCCCAAATAACATTACATAACAATACTGAAGACAACACCCCTTCCTTAAATTATATAACAAACCCTCTCCCACCCACCCCACTATCGTACAAAAATCATCAACCTAGGCATACGCATCACGGAAATAAACTTTCAGTGCCAGCACCAATTCTTGCTTCTGTCGCACCTTCTTTCTTGAATAAACGCACATAATGTAAGGTAAGGTAAAGGTAAAGGTAAACGTGGATTTGTATAGCGCCTTGTTGTGATCACACCTCAAAGCGCTCAGGTATGACACGCATTCTCAAGGGATCTCACAGTTTTACGTGCACACCCTGCGTACATCAGCTAACGGAATGCACCATATCTACCTTTGCCTTCCCAGCCGAAGTTGGTACTCATTTACCGACCCTGGAGGGATGGAAGGCTGAGTTGTAAATACTACTTCACCATGTAGACATCAGACCTGGCAAGTGACCGCATAAAAACCTCAGCAATTAAATTCACATTAAATTTTAACCAATGTTCAACTCTGTTTAATCGTTTTCAATACAACAGTGTAGAACAGCGGTGACCTGCGAGTCCACGGATAATGTTCTGTATTTCAGCCGAGTGCGGGTGAAGGTGAGCACTCCAACGCTTGCGATTCTTCACTAGCTCATTCACCTCTTCTGTACTCAATGCCTGCAACATCAACACCTCAAGTGCTTGGTCAAGAGATCACGCAACCAGTTCAGTAACCGCTGTTTTGCCACCGCCAGGCCAACGCTGTGGAACAGTCTGCCTAAACAGCTACGGCAACCAGACATCACCTTCGGACAATTCAAACGATCGCTGAAAACGTTTATGTTTGGTTAGTTGGGCTGCGGCGCCGTGTGTGAATGTTAAGGGCGCTTACTAGAAATCTTCTTACTTACTTACTTACTTACCTTAGTAATAGTCAGGACTCCACGCTTGGCGCCTTCATCAGCAGATTACTAAATCTAAAACATTACTTCTAACACAACTGATAAAAAACAACACACGACGTTTCGATGTCAACAGGCGGACATCTTGTTCACATCTGAGCCTCGGGTACAGTCAGACGTGTCACGTGACCCGG
>Ga0049105_1001655_pt1 | contig 10250 bp, 5 predicted proteins | sample WorMetvaBAHAMAS1_FD_61260 | JGI IMG/M metagenome (GOLD analysis project Ga0049105, IMG submission 61260) | Worm MetaG Olavius vacuus BAHAMAS.1 | ecosystem: Host-associated > Annelida > Digestive system > Unclassified | place: Germany: Marburg | collected 2013-04-09 | reverse complement strand
GGGGGAAGGGGAGGGAAAAGGGAGGGACCCCCCTGCAGTCAACCCCCCCTGTTAAAAAATCCTGGATACGGGCCTGTCTCCCGTGGAATGTAATTCGAAGGCATCCAGACCATTTCTTCGGCTATTAAATAATTTAAAGTTTGAACGTGCCACTGTGTTATTATTCAACGACAGGGTGGTCGAGGTGGAAGACCTGACGGTGGTCCCCCGCGTGGAGGAAGATTTGGAGAACGCAGAAATCCTGGTCCCCCGGGAGAGCTTCCAGACGATCATACCGGTGACCCGCTGAATGTCGGCGAGCTGAGAGGTCGCCCAGGGCAAGGACGTGGACGCAACGAAGAACCCGAAGACCACACAGGAGACCCACTTGACCGCCCTGAACGTAGGGACGGTCCATACAGACGCGAACGACGTGGAATACATGGCAGGGAACAGGAGGACCACACCGGAGATCCAAGAGAACTCGAAGACCGCACAGGAGGACCAGTGGAACGTCCAGAACGTAGAAACGGTCCAGACAGACGCGAACGACGTCGAAGACCTGGCAGGGAGCCGGAGGACCACACAGGAGATCCACTTGACCGCCCTGAACGTAGGGACGGTCCACACAGACGCGAACGACGTGGAATACATGACAGGGAACGGGAGGACCACACCGGAGATCCAAGAGAACTCGAAGACCGCACAGGAGGACCAATGGAACGTCCAGAACGTAGAGACGGTCCAGACAGACGCGAACGACGTCGAAGACCTGGCAGGGAACCGGAGGACCACACAGGAGATCCAAGAGAACGAGAAGACCACACAGGAGGACCCCTGGACCGCCCAGAACGCCCCAGGCCGGAGCGCAGAGACGGAGCGGAAGCACCTGAAGGCGGTGACGAAGATAATGCTGAACGTGGTGGTCGAGGTGGTCGTGGACCTCCACCTCCACGTGGTGGACGGCGGCGGCGCTTCCGCGGAGGTCAGGGTAGCCGATGACGCACTCGCACCGCATGTTCATCTCATTGACACTATACGTGACTGACTACATAACGTAGCTCACTCGCTTACTTTTCTTGTTCTGTCTATTCTGGTGCTATGTTTTTTTCGGTGTTTAATTTTTCCGCTGTGAAGCAGGCTCACAGACGCGACATTTTACGAACAGCAGGACTGTTCGCACTGTAGGCCTATGTAGGCCTACGTCCACGTAATTGTAGTATTTGTGTAACACTGGCAGCAATTGTATTAGTACTGATTTCTTGATACCGCATCGTGGACCTCATAAATCGTGTTATTCTGCTAACAAGTTTAGATACTGGCACCCTTTACCTTTGCACGGTATTGTTTGACACAGATGTCAATTTGTGCCAATTAAATTTTATGTAGGCCTAATTCAATTCAGGCATACAGTTGTTAATGCATAATGTTCAGGGGGTTTGAAGCCTTCTTTTTATGGACGCAGTGTATAAGACATGTATGCTCGTTTTAGAAGTTGGTTCACAAGAATATTCCAGTTAATGTTGTGAGAGTTGGGCCTCATAATCCGCCTTTTATAAGTTTTATGATGCCTCTCATTAAGCAACCGCTGTGTAAACGGATTTAGCCTAGGCCTATAGGCCTACTTACGACGTAAACGTTAAGGTAGATGCATGGTTTGAGGCTAATTCGCTTGTAGAGAAAATAAATTTACTTATAACCCACAGTAAGAGTATAAATTCATCTAAGCTTGCCAAAGCTAATTCAAAACAACTCTGGGCAGCTGTTAAATGCTCAGTAACTCTGGATCTAACAGTCATTCTCCAAGGCATCCACCACCGACTGATGTGCCTGCTGTTAATGATTTTTGCCAACTATCACTTCATTCTGAAAGTCAAGGATGCCCTTAGGTTGAACGCAGTTCTTTCCAGTTTACTGAACGAACTAGAAACTCGTTTGCGTAAAATCAAGCCTGCTGTAACCTACAATTGTAACTGGCATTGAACAGGTTGTATTTGCTAAGTTGCTTGGAGTTATTTATCTCATAAGCTTAAATTTGATGAGCACGTTAAAATATTCTCACATTCTGTAACCAATGTAGTTATTTGCTCAAGTGTCTGAAGGGCTAATTGGGCTTTCCCACTAGAGAACTCCATACTGTTTTCTGTGCCCAAACTGTTTTACGCATTTTTATATGCAATGCCAGCTTGGGGCGGTTTCTTGACTGCGGACTTAATCATCAAAAATGACGCTTATCTAGACTATGTAAATCCATTCGATAGGGTTATAGTGGTAATATTAAATTGTTGTATGAACTTCTTCATGGTGCGGATATGAAATTGTTTAGAACTATGTTACATACTGTATACACCAGTTACGGGGCCTATGCCCCGCTCCAATGAATTTTATGCCTATCAAGCGCGGCACCTCTGTGCTTTTGCTCTCCCATACTGCCATTACACCCTCTAAAAGCATTCATCTGTTCTACGATGCATATTTGATTGAGCATACTAACTGCTTGTGCTGTTGCTCTTATTCGTCGTTTCATATTTTTGCTTTTTTTCCAATAATGCTGCATTTAAAGTTACATGCATTGTACTGTATTTGCTATAGTTACCATCTGTCATTTTCTGTTGCTCGTTCATGGCGTTTGACTGTCAAGAAATAAAAGGATTACTCACTTACTTACTAACTTATCTGCAAACAAATTTCCGCAAACTCTTGGCACCACTAATGGCCCGCTGACAGCAGTAGCTATAGGCTGTGAAACTCACAGCTACAGTTTATTTATTCCCATTCACTTGGTGGCAGCACGGTTTCGACACGACCCAGACACACACACACAGACAGACAGACAGACAGACAGCTGGTTATACTATTACTATTAACCCAGATAGCTGAGCTAAAAATCACACCAATATTTCACCGCGTCTTCTATTCAGACTAATTCGTGATTAAAAACGATGACGACTTTCGATAAGTACAAATGCACGGAAAACTAAAACGCGTGCCTTACACGCAACATACAGCTAACAGCGCCATGCGCAGTCACACAAATCAACAACCTACGTAATGTACAATGCATTGTTCATGTACCCTGTCCCGTTATGTACACAATCAGAAGCAACTTCAACGCGCGCACTTAAACAAACACAATCTATATTTACCCATGCACAGGCAACACAGTATCACAGGCGCAGCCAGAATTTTTCGCCGTAGGGGCGCACTCAAGTTTGGGGTGATAAAGGGGGCCTAAAAGAAACTCAAAAATTTTCTGGGAATGGGAAGCCTCTTACCACAAATTTAAGCTTTTTCGCCTGAAAATAGCACATTTTGATGCATAATGCACGCAAGTTTAACTGTAACTGTAACCGAGGCACTTGTATTGCGCCCCCTACTTGAAGACTGAGAGCGCATCACAGAGTCAATACGTATCCTGGTGCCCGTAGACAGAATGAAACAGAAATGTTTTCAGATCATGACGAAACAAGTCCGTCGATCGCAGCAGTTTCAGCTCCGTCGGTAGCCTGTTCCATGCTCGCGGTGCAGCAACAGAAAAGGCTCTGTGGCCAATTCGTCGACGAGTAGGATCTAAAACCAGCAATCTGAGGCTCCGCTCTGCGCACATTATTCTAGCCCTTGGAGGGGGGAGGGGGGAAGCGGCACCTGTACACCAGTTGCACCCCTGCACTCCCTCTGGCTCCCTCCGGCTACACCTATGTACAGTATACAGTGCAAACCGTTACAACGGCAGCCATTTTTCACTGGCACAGAACCAAGTGAACGGAAAACGCAACTGGCAGTACGTTTGCAACGCAGTGAAGCAGTATGTATAACTGTACGAGAAACAAAACATTTCAAAACATTAACAGTTAACCACATCAGCTAACATCGAGTAGAAAATTACAGCCATACTACACCGCGACCAGTGTGCTAGCTTTTCGGACGACCTCGTCATGGCCATCACGTCACCAGCCAATGCAGTATTTAAAGCAAAATGCTCGATCAGATCAGAAAAATAACTTCTAACAGGAAGCTCTTTCTAGTGTCCATTTCGTGGTTATATCTCAATTAAAGCACAGTACAAGAAGCTGAAGTTCCGACCATATGAACACACACACTCTAATGACATTGTCTTTGAAGCACAGACTCAAAGTCTGGAAATCACATGAGTTTAGCTTCACTTGGTAAGAACTAACAAAATTCCAAACCACTTTGTTTGAAAGCACACAACGATGGTTCGTTTCGGCATACGTGTAAAATAACGTTTACTTGAAGAACGACAGTAACCCGACAACGGAACAAATGAACACACAGAGAACATACATATTGCTACATGCGTCTTAACCTAACAATACACAACAACATTCGACTACTCCATATATGTGCATATCATTACCGATACAAACAGACATATTTAAACTTTTCTGGCATGTTCAGGCAGACAGAATTTGTGAGGGAAAGATCGGTTGGTTTTAATGAGAATATTGGGCAAAATTTTCCGGGCAAAGTTTGGGTCACCCCCATGTTAATATCTCCCCCGTAAACTTATGGGTTTAGTGAAAGCAGCCCCTCCCAAATCACAAGCTCACAGCTGTCTGCCCACTTTATAATAATTCTGCCTTCTTCACTGGCATTTTCACTTCTGTATTAACATGATACACACGTGTTGGAATAAACACTCGCAAACAAAACGAATGATGCAGCGAGCTGCAGGCAAATTCTGTAAAATGTGAAAAAGTCCACTATAATAGTTATTATGATACAGAATTATTATTCATCCTGCACGTTTTATGCTTTGTGTTTTATATTTTCTGTACTTTGTGTATATCATTGTTATTCCACCTTTTAACAGTGAGCGACTGTCATACTGAATAAAAGGCTACTTACTTACTTACTTACTGGCAATATGCAATATGCTATACCACTTAAGTATGTGATCGGGGAAACACATATCGAATTAACATATATACACATCGTTTCATCAGCAAACACAAATCAGAAAATACAAAATGCAAAATCTTGGTACGACACGTGGAGCAGAGCAAACGATGCAAGAGACTACTGCACGTAGCTACACTGGAGCAGTAGGCCTACGTGCTGTACACTATGTCCGGGAAAAAAGGAGACCTAAATGTTTTCTGTAATATCTTCTACAAAATTCAGAGGATTCCGATTAAATATGGTACACTCTTTCCTGAATAAATTTGCTGAAAAAGCATGTAAACGTTTTCCACCTCACCTGAATAATGTCTCTACACTATATTGCGAAACTTCAAATGCTCATCGTGCAGGTGCTACCACTGAGTTGTCAGAAAAAGTAACTCCAAAATTTATTGCACCTCAACTATGGCCTCCAAATTCGCCAGATTTGGATCCATTTGCTTACAATTTGTGCCAATATTGCAAGAGAAAGTGTACAAAACATGCGTCACTGATCTGGAGCTATCGACGACACCAGCGACGAATGGCTGCCACAATGACGACATGACTTAGCTTGGTCCACCCCGTTCTCAGTCGCTGTTTCAGTTCGTTCAGACAGTGATCCGTATTTTGAACATTTGCTCTTGCAATATTCCCCACACCCTGTAATCAAGTGGATTCAAATCTGGCGAATTTGGATGCCACAATTAAGGAGGAATAGATTCTGGAGTTTCTTTAACAACTCAATGGTAGCATGTGCGCGATGAGCACTTTAAGTTTCACAAGGCAGTAAACAGACATAAATCAGTTGAGGTGGAAAATGCTCACGTTTTTGCAGCAACTTATTCCGAAATTATGTACCAAATTTCATCGGAATTGCCGGAGTTTTATACGAGATATTACAAAATACATTTCAGTCTTACTTTTTTTTCCGGACACACTGTATAACAGTATACCATTGTCAGACATTTGAAGTAGTTATGCCCACACTCACTAGTAAGCAGGGGTTAAAGTATAATTTCCAAAGTGGCAGGTGGGGGAACTGTTCAGCTCTCCTGGGACCCTGTTTATTTCCTGGGCACGTTTCAATAGCGGTCTTTCAAATTATCAATGACAGACTGAATAAATTAAGCATGATTTCATGTTGTTATTTTTTCAATTGTGTAAAATTTTGCAAAAACATTCAACATTATAAATTTATGATAGTAAAAATGTGAAATTTGAATGACTTATTAACTATGGGAGCACTATAGCGAAGGCTGCTAACTTGCTGGGCCCATGAACGTGGGTTCCGGCTGTAAAATCCAATAATTTTGCAGCCGGAACGCTCCAGGCTTAAATTTCCGGCCCAGGAACGGCGTTCCGGTGCGTTCCGGCTTACTTCAACCCCTGCTGGTGAGCTCTGGTAAAGCTATGTTCTCTTCACACACACTGACTGTCACTGACAGCTGGACTAGAAAACCTTTAACACACCTCCAATCTTCTCACTCACAAACAAGACTCTCACCAGTCTAACACAATAAGCATCTCACATTTAGGGCTGCAGATTTCAGCAATTAATTAACCGACTGATCGTTAAAAAATTAATTGATTAAAAACCTTAATTAAAAACAGAGTACACAGTACTTGAGATAATACGATCAAAGAGTATTTAGATCCGTAATGCATTTTCTACCAATTTGTGGATAAGAAGGATGCAAAAATACGACGGGCATTACTTAGTTTTATTTAGTTCTTGATAAAAATTAATAAAATTAATAAAACTTGATGGTGATGATGCTGACTAGTACTTCATCTACTGTAGAAGTTTGATAACTCCGCAAGAGATGTCACATCACTACGGCGACAGTATTACGTTTTGAATTAATTGAAAATTGATCGATTAACAATTAAACTGTTTTGATTGATAAATCAAAAATTCTTTTAACCAGTAGCAACCGTACTCAAATGTAAGGTAATTGTAAGGTGATACTATACTTGCAAGTTGAGCAATATGACAGCTGATCGTAGTACTAGGCAGTTAGCCTGCAAGTGATATTATTGATAAAGCCAGCAGCAACATTGTCACAACAGACGTTCATCTATAGTCAGTCTTGCTCATCAGCCTGCCCAGTATCCTTCAAAATCACTAATCGCTCTTTTCGGTATGCTGCACCTCTGTCTATAGAAAGAACTAACCACTGATCTTCGCAAGCCTCGTCAGTACAGTCTCCTTCACTTTCACCTATCACACATGGCAGTTCATCATCTTCACCATCTTCACTATCACCACTTTCACCTTCTCTTACTCATTCAGTCTTTCATTCTGAACTTAAGACTTGGCTCTTTGGCAAATCCTTTCCTCCACAGACCTTTTCCTCTCCTACCGGACTGATTCCATGGACTCTCGGACCAGTTAATGTTTTTACTGTGCTCAACAGCTGGATTTGTTTGCATGGTGTGTTAGAGTAAGCTGGCTCTCAGTCGGTTTTCGAACGCACTTAAAATCAATGCACTTTCATTTCTTTTCACCATGCCCACAGTTAGCTTCACAGACATACAAAGTCCTCACCACCACTCAACCTTCATATCTACATGTATATAATCTTATCTCTGTTCAGCCCCATCGTAGCACTCATTCTTCAGATGTCGTAACCCTCTCTTGCCCACCTTCCTCTTCCTCTCTTAAGTCAACAACCGCTCTTTCCGTCAAGCATCAGTCACCCTGTCTCTGGAATCAGCTTCCCAAGAAACTTCGCCTGATTATGTTATGCCAGTACCAGATTATACCACTTGCTGACAGAGGCACACAAGTGTGAATAACTTGCCCTAGGCTACTGCACAGCAGTGCCTGGACGGGAGTCACACCCTCGATCTCCTGATTGCAAGTTCAATGCTCCACCGATCGTGCAACCATGTCACTAATTGTAAGACATAAAATTGAGATGGGACTACAGAGTGGCCACCATCTCTCTTCAGGCATCACTGTAGCTCTGCAGAGACGTAGAGAAATATAATAAACTGTAGAGATTGAACATCAAATTCGTTCCCTCACGTGACTTGCAGCATCTCTGCTCACCCCTTGTTGCATGGCATTTAATTGATCTGACTACTTGATGTCAAGATTTTATCAGGCAGCATCCACCGCATTCATTCCGATGCATAATTGGACAGAATAACACGTCAATGGAATGACGATGACAAGTCAATGAAATTACAGTGACATGTGACATGAGTCAATGACATTAAGTCATCGCAGCAACCGCCTGTATGTTTCGGAGGCAAGGAAACGTGGATATGAATCTCGTTGCATTAATGTGTAAATCTGCAGCTGGGCGTCATCGAATACCTGTCGCGTCGGTTTCACCATGCTACGGTTGATTACATCTCGAACCTTTGCATCGAGGCTCACCTATGGTACACAAAACCACAAAGCTCCTTACGATAGTACAGCAGCTCAATTTACAAATTCTCTCAAGATTTCTGCAGGTTCTTCGTAAAATCTTCTAAAATACGTTGTAAAGTTTTTATAATTAAGCAGCCGTGACACACAAACATTTGCGAAAATTTTGCAGAGTTAACTTTCTAACGCTTATTTTCACTTACGGAAAATATATGGGACACAAACTCAAGAATGCTGAAAAGTGTCTAATATTCTCCGTAAATTATAACTTTTGTAGATGCTTTACATCTTTTTCAAATGCTAAAAAGACTAAACTAAGTAGACTTTTCCAAACTGGGCCCAAATCACTAGAGAACAAAAGCGTTTTCTTTGTCTACATACATATAATGAGATTCACTGTTTGGTGTATGTGTACATACGTTACTCATAAATGGCCGAATCTTTTGACTAATATCTCCCCACAGCTTGCAATTAAACAGAACTTGCTTAGACAAACTTGGTCAAAGTCAGCAGAAGAAAAAAACATTCACACCAGACGACAGCTGTGCAGGCACAATAAACTGTTCCCATCCTAACCATCCCGCAATACCTGTCCTTGTCCATACAGTATGTCCCTGTCACCATTGTTGTGACCATCCCGGTCACCATACCCACAGTATGAAAAACATACAATTAAAATTAAAATTACATGTCTTTAACACAGTCCTACATATTTTGAAATCATAGAAAAACAATGTAAAGGTGTAAGAAAAGTTTGCGAAGTAGTCCCAGCTGTAGTTGAAGCGGTCATTACAGACAGCACGAAAGTCCTTGGCCTTGGCTTTGAAGCTGAAGTCCTTAGCTTGGCTTTGATACTAAAGGCCAAGTACTTGGCCTTGTATATGGCTTAATCTGTGACCTTGAAATTTTGTGGCGTTAAGCACTTGTAAAGACGTAAAAGTTTCGAGCAGTTTCTCTAATAACACGATTGAAATCGTTGTAAAAAGTAAAAATTTGTTTTCTGTGTCCACCTGCTTTAAACATATAGCTATCGCCAACAGCAGTTCTTCTGAATGTATAGGCTAATTGAAGGATCAATCACTTGAATGAAAACTACCAATTAAGCTGTTGTTCTCACGGTTATACTTATGTTCTGGCTACGACATTCGACATTGCCAGTCAAGAGGGTTCGCTCTCAGAGTAGCTTCATTCTGAGATCGAACAGAGCAAAGACAAGCTCTAAGAAATGCTTGTTTTTATTAAATGTAAGTGAAGTCATCCCTATCTGCGGCTACACTACAGACACTGCTGCAGCTGAAACCTCCATTACACAAGTTGACACAACTGTATCAGCTAAGAGGCAACCTGACAGACCTCTGTAGGAGAAATTATGGAGATGTAGTCTTCATATATTAATCGAGCTTTCTCTTCAACTCGATGAGTATCTGGCTCCTTCTTCAAATCTTCGCATGCAAGCCAAAACAACAGGTTCTCCTCGCTGAACTCGGAACGCAGAAATTCCCTAAAGTATCGTCGACCGGCTGTGTGTCACACAGACAGAACACAATTCAGTGATGTAGTTTAACCACAAATGTTCCGTATGTATGTTAACAGAAAAAAATACCTGTATATATGTGCATTCAGACAAACCAATACAAAATATGTGCAGAATTTGTGTAGATGTTAATATGTATACAGACATTACAACAGCCCTAAGTAAACGTTCAGCACCAACATGCTGGGCCATACAGTTGCTGGCGGACACCTATCTGTGAAAGACATACACAGACAAAATGTGCATTAATAACACGTTAATGTGCGATTAAAAATATTAACACACGTGTTAACGCAATTAAAAGAATTAATCACATGCCAACTCTATTTATTACGACTTTTGTGTAGGGATGTCAATCGATATCCGGAAATCCGGATATCGAATTTGCGGTCCGATATCCGGTTATGAAAAGAGCAAAACGATATCCGAAAACAATAAATGAATGGCCAGCCG
>Ga0049105_1001654_pt1 | contig 10252 bp, 7 predicted proteins | sample WorMetvaBAHAMAS1_FD_61260 | JGI IMG/M metagenome (GOLD analysis project Ga0049105, IMG submission 61260) | Worm MetaG Olavius vacuus BAHAMAS.1 | ecosystem: Host-associated > Annelida > Digestive system > Unclassified | place: Germany: Marburg | collected 2013-04-09 | reverse complement strand
GAAAGATCATTTAGCCTAGTTTTCTGAGAAGAAGAATGGTTGGTGGAAACGACACCGGAAATTTTGGGTCAACTGGCCCCGGTTGGAGCGAAATCGGCGATTTTGAACCGATATTCGCTCGTAGCGCCTCAGCCGTAACACCTATAGCGAAAAAAGTTCAATTAATTCTAATATGAAGTCTACTACGCGCTTTCCAATGAGCCCAAGATAAACATCGTACGTTGTCCCTAAGCCTCCCAAAGGGGGCTCAAAAAAGCAAAGTGTCCAAAATTTGAACAATAAGCTGCAATAACTCAGAAACGGTACGAGATAGAATATGTCAGTTACTCTTCATCACTAATGGGAAGTCGCATACAGGCTTTCGACTGGTACCGACCTCGATGACCTTGAATTATCTTGAACGCCGTATCCATTATTTTGCGTTTTTTTCACTGAATTCGATAGATTTTCGGGCCGATTATACCACAAGCTAGACCTATAATGTCCGTAAAATATCGTCTCCCAGTTCCAGTCTTCCACTTTTGGCCAAAACTATGACGCACCCTGCAGCGCGGTCTCTCTGCGATAGCTGAGCATCTTGTTCAGCTTTTCAGTCAATCACGGCTGCTTAACTTCAATCTGAATTCCTGGTGGTGTCCGGGCACCCACAGTGGTTGCGCACAGGGTTGTTGTGCATGTACCGGCTCCTCGTGACTTGTCTTCGGTAACTAATTCGTACAGCGTCGTTAATCTTCAGCCCGGTCCATTCTGTGATGTCTTTAATCCATCTTCTTCCTTATCTTCCGACTAATCTTCTTCCATTGTCGACATGATCTTACGTCTGCCTTTTTATCTTTTTTTTATCTTCATCTCAGTAACACTCACATCTAAGTAAGTAAGTACGTAAGTGAGCCAATTATACACAGCGCACGAAAAACATTGTCACTTGGCGCTGCAGCTGTCAGTGACCAAATATATGCAGATGCGTTTTGAGTCATTAGTCACGTTATAACATCCCTATCATCACATGGCATCAGATGGTCTTCTCGGTGCTAAATGTGTTGTTAAAAAATACTGCTCAATCACTCAGTGAACTATACAACAGTGCAGAAGTGAATATTTGGACTTTTTGGTATAGGCGTAGCAGTGTTTTCAACTATGAAGTGCATTGTAGTGTCCACTTCTGAAATATCTAATATACTAATAGCCAATGAAGACAAACCATATACCATTCCAAAGAAGTTAATTTTTTTAAACTTCTTTTTACCATTCTGTTGACAATAAAACTACTAAAACAGCAGCAGTGTTTTTTGTGTCATAAAATAAACTGGAAGCTATCTCACAGTCAAATACGCAGCAAAAACAACAAACAGCCGAGGCAGGTTAGAAGATCAACCGACACAAATCTGTCAGTGTTAGTTTTAGATACATGTATGTGCATGTCAGTATCACAGCACGTAACGCTGGAATGTGTCGCGTTTGAACAGCATGACCACTTCTTCGCCCAAGTAAACATTACACTAAACAATAATTGTAGAAATAACAGCAACAGACAGTGCAGTTCGCTGGTTAACGTTTAAACCAATAACGCACTAGTTTACGCAGGCCTACGTCGTACGTACTGTATAAATTCTAAATTAAGATTATCATACTTCATACACGAGTGATCTTGGAGACTTAGCCTACACTCGGCTACGATTGTAACGACTGGCTACTGTAACAGCACTATGTACAAATGTTGTCTGACAGGGACAGCAAAATTGTCGACAGCGTTGGCAGAGTGTGACATTTCTACAAAGAGTCATAAATCTCGCTAGTGCACGAGACAGCAGACAATATTTGTCATATCAACAATTGCAGTACAATAATATAAAAGTCTCGCAGAACTTTTGATTATTGCAGGTACATTACCTCATGTGGCAGTGGCTATACAAAACTGCCATCAGTGCTATAATTTCGGTTGAGTTGGTGGTCTTTTTGTCTTTTGGCATAACACGTTTAGGCCATTTTTCAGTCACCGTTTATTTCTCAAATATATTTCACAGACAGACTATGTTGTATACCTATCGGCTACGTTAGCAAGTAAGTAAGTTAGTAAGTAAGTAAGTAAGTGGTAACATTTGTAGACGGTGCAGAATCGCAGAAAAGTCTCAGCGTGACAGTATATAGGGCGTTCATCACTTTCAGTTTTGAATTTTCTCACGTCGCCAGAACGGGTTCAATGAGAGGCGATGTTTCTTCAGTTTTAAACTTCAGAATTGGCTACGTGACACCGTGATAGCACTATTTTAACACGTGATTGATAGCTACCCAGGCGCCTACCTCAGCAGTGAGCAGCAAGTAGGTAAAACTAAATAGGGGGCCAGAAGGTACCGCATGGCCGAAACAACAAAAGTTCATATTGAACATCTCACATGTACATATCAGAAGACATTACCCACATCGACACACAAATTTTGTTAACAGCCAGCTTTTAAACCATTTTATGCACGCAGTTGACAAAGAAAGAAGTATTTATTATGAAAATTAAATCAAACACAACCAACAACGATTTACCTTGACGTTTCGGTCTCTATCAGAGGCCTTCGTCTGTAAGTGTCTGTGCAATTGTGCGCTAGGTATACTTCCGGTAAAAAATAGGTTTTTACCAGTTTATTTCTGAATGCGTTTAAATTACTACAAAAATATTTTTGGAAATGCCAACGTGTCTAGAATAGTTTCTATAATATCGAAAAATGATAATATGCTGGTTAGCAACTTCTACTCTGAGGCGTGATTTACAATTCCTTGTTTTGCTTCCTGACTAAAACACACACACACATACTCGCTGCAAGACTTCTCTAAAATTCTAAACTATCACGTCTTTGCGCATATATCAAGATGTCAGACGTTAGCGCCATCTACATGTACGCGTCACTCTACTGAAGCCGCCTTGTGGAAGAGCACTTCTCCGTACACGACTGAAACAAGACAATTAAGATCTCTTCACAGTGAAACGCAAATAATTACTATAGTGGTTTAAGCTATGCAGAAGAGATTCTGAGATTGTAAGATATACAATATGCTTCGCAATATGTTATCTTGTGAAAACAGAGAATAATGTAAATAAACTGCAAAAACTGGCGTGACAGCTGACAGCACAGATTTTCAGAAAGTATTCATAACTACCAGTGAACTGGATGAGCATAAACCCTGTCCGTTGCCATCAACGTATGCACTCAAGGTCAAAAGTCAAGGTCGCATATTTCCACTTTATTCAACTAATGGAACCAGCTATTACCGTGTAAACTTACATCAAATCTGACCTGTAGTTTCAAGTTATGGACACTTTTTATACAAATAACTAGAAATACGTTCTGTGGAACGTGGTATATGCCCCATAGCCAAGTCCACAATGAACGAACTGTTACAATAACTATGGCCGGATGCATCGCGCATGCACGAAACGGCCGTATTTCCACTTCCGGTCTAAAATCTGACGTCACCATCGTTTTCCTTGCGCGGGCTAGACCACAGTTGGTCTAATGGCTAAAAACAGCCATAGAACAGGACTCCCCCCCCCCCCGACTATCGTCGGACGGCCTAAATAGCTCTCAATATCAAAGGTCAAGGTCAATGTCAACAAAATCTAATTACTTCTATCGTTCACTGTAACACATATCTCTACTAAGCTGCATCAATTTCTAGTAGCTTTTTTAGTTCTTGCGCGGACAGACACGCAGGCATACACACGGACAGACAGCAGCCTCCCTGCTTCGCCGTAATAAAACTTAACAGACCTGAAGACGTCGATCTGCGTACGCCAGGTTGTGAACGATTTCTTCCAGTTTCAGGGTACAGTCGGACGCTCTGCGCGACGCCGTAACGTCACCTCGCGGTGATTTAGAATCTGTTGACGTCACCGAGTGACCGGGTCTTCCTCTGCACATCACAGACAATAATGTCAACCTGAGCCTATCTAGCTGTTGCTCTGTAACAGTAGGACTCTCTGTGACTGTGATCTAGACAAGCAGCACACGAGGGGCGATCCGTATAGGCTACCATTATTCATGTGATTAAAATTTAGAAAAAAATATTTGCCAGTATATCGCCAAATTCGCCGCCTCTTTGAAATGTGCATGCCACTGTTGTTATACATGTAAATCTAAGTACACTGTGAACCAAAAAGTCACCGTCAGCCTTTCAATTTTTTAAATAGCTCCGTCAAAAATCTACCTATTTTTCATAATTATTGGTATTTATATCCCTGAGGTTACATATATTCTCAATTATACTAAATCCAATAACTATGAAAACCCGTCGACTTTTCGACGGACTTAATTGAAAAAGAGTTAAGTTTTTTTATCGGTTCACAGTGTACTTAACGTAACCACTTCAACTACGCTTGAAGTAGGTAAATACTGATACTCTAGTACTGCTGTGTTGGCAAAACAACGAAAAGCTAGGCTAGAAAGTTACTTCTGCTTATCGCCAGTAGTCGCGAGGCGTTTGGCTGTTTCTTTTACATGCAGTCTAAGCTAATTTAGCGTTCGGACGCAGGAATCTGCACGTACGGTACGCATTGTTTTAAAGATTGGGGGACTAGTAAGTCGGTCAGTCATACTAGGCGGACATAACATGCCATTTATAGACCTAATGTCAGCAATGCATTCAACACCAATAATTACGCTGTTATCGCCAGAGCGACCGAGCGACACGTTCACAGCCACGGGCGATAATAACACGCGAGTCGCTGCGGTGCTGTTTTGGCTGCAGCGTTATCAGTTGTTATAATCGCAGACGTCACGCACCATCTCTATGCTTGTATCTCTGACCTCAACTTTAAATTCGCTGCAATCGTTGCTGCAAAAAATGCGGTCGGTTGCTGCGACGGTAAATACTAAACGTCTGCAACGTTCGTCAAGAGAGAGAAGAAGAACAAGAAGAAGAAGAAGAGAGCTAGATAGAGAGAGTGAGCAAGGTTTAACGTCCACCAAACACTTTATAAGTCATATCGGTGACGGGTTTTTACGGGTCAAATGACCCAACCAACAGTGTCAAAGCACTGAAGAAAACAGAAAAAGAAGAAGAAGAATAGGTCGTATACAGCAAGATCCGTTGAACAGGAGCTTTACATTACAAGGCGACCAACGTAAATAACTGCTAGGACCACCATGGCGAGAACAACCACAAACAAGTAACATAATGGTGTAGGCATTATATACTAGACAAACTCCAGGCCAATCGCTCTACAGCAGAACTAAAGCCAGAGAAATTTGGTTACTTTCTCCTTGTTGCACATCAACATCTTACATACACGTAGAATGCAAAAACATTTTAGTTATGCAATCACAGTTAACTGTTGTTAGTCATCTTAAAGCTGGAATGAACAAGACAAACAGAGTTTGTCTAGCATATGACTGCCAAAATAAATGTGTTTTCAGTTTTCGCCGAAACACCATAGGCGTAGCAGGTGTAGCCTTCCGGGCGAGAACTGAAAAATTTTAGGGTTTAATTTAAAAGGGAAAGTTGTAAGTGCACCCCCCCGGGAGAGCGAGAAGTCAAATTTTTAAGAAATTTTTTATTAGGCGAGGGAGGGTGCGAGTGGCGAGCGGTTAATTTAGGAGGGTAGCCTGCATATTGAGGACGATGACTAAAAAGGGTCATCAGCTTTTGAGCTAAAAAGAGTGCACATCCGCAGCGAAAATACTGGCTACGCCTAAACACAGTCAATGATGAAGCAGATGCATTGTCATCTGGAAGACTGTTCTACAGCTTTGGGCCAAATGATCGTTCATCAACTGTGACAAGACGCGACGGACAGACAGTAAGTTGGTTGGAAGTTGACGAGCTCATGCCCTTAATTGTGGCGCTTTGAGACAGCGAGAGATAAACTCAATTAAGCGGATGGCCGGCTCAGTTTGTAGCCAGCGTCTTTAGCCGACTATGCCAGTATTCCTGGTAACTTTCTTGTCACGCAGAACTCGCCTTTTCTTCCCTATAGCAGTGGTTGCGACCATAGCCAGTACTCGAAGGGATGGCCAGGCTGAGTTTGCCTGGGTGGATGGTGATATACATGCAAACGGTCACCCATTTCAATGCTAGCCTACTCAACTGGCTTGATGAAGACGTAGAGTAACTTCGCTGATGTGCGCGACGACCATTGCCTCTAAGTCACGCCGCTCTCGCCATCACGATGACATCGCTAATATAAATTGATAATGACAGCAATTTGCAGATAAAACCTGAAATAGTTGTGCAAGCGGTCGGAACACTGCTTGACATTCAGCGACATTTGCAGGATTGAGCGAAGCAGAATGCGATCATACGCCTGTCATAAACGCATATACATAAATAATGATTACTGATTACAGCTACATATTATTAACGAAATAGTCCTTTCCAAGGTCAGCACTGACCCTTTGTATAAATGTGCGAACCGCGCCACGGCAGTGTATTTGTAATTCGACAGAAAACATCATTATGAACTTCATGAACCTAGAGTTTTTGGCTGCAAAGCGAACAACTAAATTACGTATTACATAAAATTTATAAGAATGAATGAATGAACGAACGAATGAAGAAAGATTGCCTTTCAATCAGAGGCATACCACCCGTGAACAGGATACACAGAGTGACACGCTCTGTCGTTACACGGTCTGTCCGCGGATCAGAAATTTGAAGTCTGCATCTGCATTCCTACCTGCCCCGCAGAGCTCCACCTGCCTGCAAGTATGTAGCATCATAGTCTGAATGAGTAGAATGGACTTGCCGTCACAGCGCCATGTCTGTCACAGAAGAGATGGATAAGATTTCACGCCTTTTGCAGGAGCAAAAGCTGTGACCTTGACCTTAACCCGATGTCTTTCATACACGAACTTGACCTGAACATTCTGAACCGTGTTTCAAAAAACTGAACCTTTTAGGTCAAGGCTTTCAGAAATTAAAGTATATTACAAACAGACAGGCATACATACAAACACAGAGACGGATGCGACCCAATGCGTGGAACGGTAATGTTAATGAATAATGAATGAATGAATACACTTATACAGAATTGTTGGTAAATCACACGCGTAATACCAAGCTTAGAATTATTACTTTAAGGTCCTGTTCGCGGGTGGTCTCACTGAGAGGCAATCTTGTTCGTTCCATTGATGCGTCGTGCAGGTCACCGCAAGAACAAGTCTAATGGTAGTTTTGGAGCTACGTAAGGTTAACTGTTAGTCGCATTCATGGAACCGCTCTTAAGTATTAGACAAAGTAAAAGTGAAATCCAGTTAGCAGTACACTATCGAAAAGTGGATTACAAACAGTGATACGTATATTCGTGTGACCTTGACCTTTGACCTCTCGGTCTCCAAGTGGCACTGCCAGTTACCTGTGAGACGAAGACTATTTGAGCCAACTTTGAATTTATCACTACTGTTCGTTTCCGAGTTGAAAATCAGTAGATGACAGAGAGACATTGAGACGGGTCGTAACAGTCTATGTTCCTTTATAACATAATCTCCCCTCATACCACAGACAACGATTATAGCTCAGATGTTGTCTATTGGAGGAGAAGGAAGAGACAATTACAATAGGAGAACAACGAACCGTGTTCGTTGATACTTCGTCGTCATCGTCATCAACGGTGCTCAAAGTGTGTCCTGATCCAACACGTCGAGACAAAGCACTGATGTTACCCGCCACGCTGGAGCTCAACTGTGCCACGGCGGCTGCCGAGCGCCCGAATGCATCGTCGTCAGATAACCCACTGACGCTGCCGTGGCTGGATCGTCGACTGCCGCTGCTCGTCGGCGACAGACGTTCCGTTGAACCGAACGAGCCGTCAATGGATCTGCGTCCAGCCGCACGTCCCATTGCCGCCGACTTCGAGGGATCGTAGGACATTCGCTTCTTGAACGCCTCAAGTTTCTGCTGCTGTTCGGTCGACGACGCGGGAACGTATGGCCGCTGTGGCGACCGTGATGCTGTTCGTCGTGGTGTCGGAAGAACGCTGGCGCTCGACGACCGATACATGCTGCGCGATCCTGGCATCAACGTCTGCGCGTCAGTCATCCTCGAGACGAAGTCCGACTGACGCGTCGACGTTCTACCACGATCCGGCGACCTGGCGTACTGCGACCGAACCGTAACCGTGTCCGCGGTGGTCCGCGCTGGCTGCTGGCGCCCGATACCACCGACCTCACCCGGTCGTTTCTGTGAAATGGATCGCAGTCTGGTCGAGGTGGAGGTCGGGGCGGGAGGATGCACATTCTGACGCGTGGCGGTGTTTCGAGAACCAGGCTGACGCGCTGTCGTCGTTGTTGAGTCTGTCGCAACTTCATCACGCGTGCGATAACGTCGAGACGTGTCACCGTTGACGACATTACGTCGTGAGATGTCACTCACACCAGTTCTAGCAGTCCGCGCACCTGTTGTTGTTGTTGTCGTTGTTGTCGTCGTCGTTTTCTTAGTATAGTCATCTCTGGCATTCGACCTTGATCGGATCCGAGTCTGCTGAATCTCCTTTGTCGGCGACGAAACCTGCTGGGGCGTCGTTCTAGCCGACCGACTGCCACCTGCGTTTGGCCCACCTGATGCTTTCGTTTTTGATCGACCGAGGTCGGAAGTCGGCCGGCTGGACTTGTTTGCGATTAGCTTTGGTGCGACGCCGTTCGAGATCGGAACGAAGTGTTCAGTGGTGGTCGGCAGCTGTCTGCCGCTGCTCACGATTACGTTCTGCGTCATCTTGGCGCCGTTCGGTGTCATGTCTGCTACAGCTGACGTCTTGGTTCTGTTCGTTGTCCTGGGTGGGGCGGAGACGTTCAGCGAAACCGCTGATTCTTCTTCGTGACTGTCTGACGGACGTTGTCTAATCTGTAGCTTGCTCTCGGCCAGCGATAACATCGTTGCTGCCCAGCTAGTTGTCGTGGTTCCGTTGATCTCGCTGCCGTCACTGCCGCGTGGGTGCAGATCGCGGCGAGACAAAGGCGCATCGTATGTCATGGCGAACGCGCCGTTGTCTTTGTTCTCTTCGCCAGTTGCACTACCACAGTCTGTCGCTAACTTCACGCCGACGTCTTGGCGGCGTTGTGCGTTCTTTGCAACTATATCTGTCACCTTAATCCGCGTATTGTAATCGACGCCCGTCTTCGGCGGCGCCGGCAGCATGCGTCTGCCGGCAAAACCGGAAGGCGAGTTCCTGGCGTCATCATCAATCTGCTTCCGGTTGTTTGCGCGTTTGTCTCGACTGTCTGCGACGTTGTCGTCTGCTTCAAACTCGTCGCCGGATTCTGCCAGTAACAATGAGACAACAACTGACCGAGATATTTCGAAAACACGTGAAACAGAAACGCGACGAAGCAATATGACGAATCTAGCAAGTTTGAAAATATGTTAAATACGAGCGTTATTGCTGTTCACTAATCACCATGTAACTTGTCGCTTGTAAATCCCTCATCTAGAGAAGTCATAACATCACTTAGCGTTGATATCGATGCTTTTCACAGCAATTTTTCAGAGTAAGCGTTTGAGTCAGTGTTACTGAACTAAATCACGCAATGTTAACTGCTGTCCACAAACAGTCAAAAGAAAGAAAACAATCTGCAACTCCTGATAGATAAGAAATGCGACTAATAAATAAAGAAGTAAGTAACTGTACCGTGAATACATAGGATGACGTCCTCGGTAGTCGAAACTTTATTATCAATTTCTTGTACTAATGACGTCGTCAGCTTTGTACTGGTCTGCAGCTACAATATAATGTTTTTTATCAACGACAAAAATATTACAGATACTAAATCTGTAAATACGAATACCACGACACATCAAGTGCATATTTCCGTTGAAATTACTAGGTCGCCCAACGAGAGGCCTTATATTTTGCTACTGTACTTTCTTTTTTACTGAGCCTCTAATCTCGCCCACACCGCGTATAGCGGCGCCCCGTCAAAAGTATATTATAGGCCTGGTCCACTCCAGGCCAAGCACTAAAAAACTGACTCATACATTCGCCCATCGCTCTCTAATTTTTACAAGAGGGGGTGAAAAAGTCTGAAATTTGGCATCGATTTTCGACCGCAGTCGCCTCTGAGTCACCCTCGTTTCGAAACGGAGCAACTTATCTAAAATCTAAAACAAACTCGGGACTCGGGAGTGCGGATGGTCGGCCTACGTACTGCACGTACAGGGTGCTGTTCAGTCAACTCAACCCTGAAAAATGTAGTTACTAATTTGACCCCTGCCCTGATTAGCAGGCCGAGAAATTCCGTTGGCGATCAAATCCAAGATGGCAGACGGCGAGAAA
>Ga0049105_1001653_pt1 | contig 10255 bp, 8 predicted proteins | sample WorMetvaBAHAMAS1_FD_61260 | JGI IMG/M metagenome (GOLD analysis project Ga0049105, IMG submission 61260) | Worm MetaG Olavius vacuus BAHAMAS.1 | ecosystem: Host-associated > Annelida > Digestive system > Unclassified | place: Germany: Marburg | collected 2013-04-09 | reverse complement strand
TGCAGCAGGTCGTCAGTTTGGAGTACCTACGACTTATACACGGGTCAATGATTTTGGACAACATATGGACTCTATTTTTAGGGGGGCGACTTATACGTGGGAGCGACTTATAGGCGAGTATATACGGTAGGCACAAAATTGATAGAACCAGATCAGCGATCTGAACGATCTAAAAATTGATACGACCAGATGGCGATGGCAATCTGACCTTACCTGTAGCTCAAAATTGATAGTCAGATTGGCAGTCTGAAAAACCCAGACAATTGATACGGTCAGATCGGCTAGTGTTACAGCTACCAAAAGGTCACAGTGATGGGCACTGACTTAGGCCTATGTTTATTCATTATTTTGCATTTATTTGCCTGTAAACCATCACATACAATGATTTTGTCCTTGTTACGTCAGCATGCAACTTCATTGTTTTGCATTGGAGCCCATCATTAATTCACTTAGGCTGTGAGGTTCAATATTTTCCATGGAGCATTTTCTCCAAGGTTTGAATGGTGTAGACGTCCCTCTACAGCGTTCTGCAGCAGGTACCAGAAATATGGGGAATGTGGCATTCTGGTACCAATCTGCTTATTAGGCTAGCTGTTGTTTGCCATGAAAGCCCAATCGGAAGGCACTATGGCTCCGATCATAGCCCATGTGCTGTTGTTTTAATTGTCGGATGGTATAAACGTACATCAGCTGTACCATCTGCACCGGCCACGCACCGTCTAATAATAGCGCGAGGTCAGCTTCAATGTACTGACTGCGGCGACTTGTGCTTAGTTGCTGACGTTCTCTGTGCATTTTGCAGGACATTGTTCATCCGATGTCGTGTGCAGGTGATAACACTAGCAATGTTAACATAGTAGAATGACATTAATTTTGCCAGTGCAGTGCATACTTTCAACGCTGGTATATATGAACTGCATTGCTAAATTCTCTCAACGAGCAGAATTAATGTCCATTACATGAGTATGTCTATAAGCCAGTTTCACAATTTAGGGCCATTGCATGGCTTTTTTACTATACGGAAGGTCTGTGGCTAGTGTGGATGATGGAAGCCGGTGCGTGAGTGCGTGGTTTATACCGACCCCTACTTGTACATATTTTGTATTGCATTTGTAGTGGGTGTGAGCTCTTCCAGTGGGGTGTGTAGTGGACCCTGAGCTAAAATTGATTTGGTGTAATTTTACAGTTGAAGATCACATTACATCACAGAAAGAAGTTAAGTTTTTACAATTAAACACAGAATGTTCACAGCTTTTTCATTCTCGATATCCTGCTTGTGCACGATATTGAGGAATTTGTAACATGGGAGAATACAATATAAAATAAATGAAGTGTATATTGGCACTTTCTTAAGTGGCTATAAGATTAAATAGCAGTTTTCACTTTCCACATTTTTATGAGTCACAGTGTATATAGGAAGTTTCTGCATGAATACAAATGTACTTACTTACTTGCCTACTACTTAACTTCACAGACTAGTCTGCAAGTATCATTATAAGTAAATTATGTACGTGTTGCATGTTGCAGATGTGGAACAGTGGTTGAACTGTTCAGTTTCTTGTTTGCCGCAATGGAAGGTCTAACAGTGAATGACGTAGCGCCCACATGTGAGGCATCACAGCCCCATCAGTGCAGTGGCTATGGATACAATTCGGGTGACAGTCTGTCCTATGCCTCTGCCACATCATCAGCTGCATTGCAGTACTCGACACCGTTAACACATTCAAGCTGTGCCGAGGCTGCACCTGTGTCCAAGGCCCCACGCACGGAGTCGGAACTCGTCGAGGACTGCATACACAAGGTTGCATCGACAGCATCACGGCAGTCTCCGTTGCTGCAGCAGGCAGGAGTCGTGGTGTCTGCGTCTGGTACTGCACCAGCGCCATGCAGTTCCGAGGTCCAGCGACAAATGCCGCAGTGCTCCTCTTATCACTCCCGATGTCCAGCACTTCTCTCATCATCAACCTCGTCCTCATCATGCCGCGAGGCATCAAAGGCCGCTCCCCTGGAGCCTCCAAAGAAACCACTTACACCGTACATGCGTTTCTCGAAGTCGGTAAGAAGCCTATAGTGAAATAATTAAATCAAAAATGGCCAGACTGTTTAATTGTGAATGAATTGAAATCAAACGCTGCTGTATATAATGCATCTGTGAGTTACACGAGGGTTGTTCGATAAATAAGTTTCCAAACAGCATAATTGTGTTAATTTTCAAAAAAAAATGAAAAATTTAAAATATAGGTTTTGTTCATGATTTAATTGGGCACATATAGTGTGATTTTTACGAAGATGACGTCATTATTGTAACGTCACATGTGCATAGAACACAGTCAGTTAGTGCAGTGTTTTGCCCATTCTTTTACCACTTGCCAAGTATTTAACACCATTGCGAGTTACAAGTACCAGAAAAGTGAATGCGTTCAGCAATGAAACCTGTTTAAATGTGAGACATCAACATTTTCTATATCATATATATCCAAATTTATTTGAACATTTATTGACACATGCCGGTCAGACCATATGAGAGATGTGACTGCTGCAATCGCTGCATCTGTCATTAAAACAACACATCGGCCAGGTCTTCTTCATCAACAACGCTTTCTCGTCCACAAGCGAATTTCTTACACCAAACATGTATTGCTGGTCTTGTAAAACACTTGTCACCATTACACCGGACGTATCTCAGAGTGAATGGCATTTGGGCAAAGTCCTTTTTCCCACAGAAAATGAATAACAGAACGCCGTTCCTTTTAAGGGATGCTTTTAGTGGTAGCGTCGCCATATTCATTGTTTATAAATGACGTCACAGTAACGTCATCATAATAAAACTTATAGCGGCTACTAAAAATTAAGTTATGCACAAAATTATATATGTGATTTTTCATGTTTTGAAAATTAACAGAATTATGCCGTTTTGTAACTTACTTATCGAACGAACCTTGTATCAATATTTTATGATTAAACAAGAATACAACCAGGTATACAGCAATGCAAGGCAGTTGTGATCTGATTGACACCCTGTGCACCATGCGATATTGCAGAGGGTGGGTAAAAGTGAGCAATGTAACCTTAGCCATTTGTGAACCAGAGTTTGCCAAAATTTCAGGTAGAAGGGGTCCCCCCACCAATCATTTTCGTGCGGATAGTTAGGCCAATGAATGCCTTACAACTTCGTCACTGACAGTTTTCACACAAAAAAACTTTGTAGCAGACTTTCTTTAAGCGAAGTGTGATTTTACACGGAAAAAGGCCATTTTGCATTTTTTAGCCCCCTTTGGGGCTTAGGGCTACGTACGATGATCATCTTAGGCTTATTATAAAGTGCATAGTGGACTTCCTATTAGTGTTAGTTGAACTTTTTGCTAGGTGTTACGGCTGAGGCGCTACGAGTGAATATTGGTTTATAATCTGCGATATCACTCCAGCAGGGGCCAGTGGACCCAAAATTTCACGTAGCAGTGATCGCCCCCCGCCAACCATTCTTCTCAAAAAACTAGACTAAATGTTGTTTCGTATGGTATAAAAATCTGGACAGATTTTTCTTCCGTTTTGTCACGTTTGACGGATGGACAGACAGCTTTCTCATGGCTAGACCGCGTCTGCATTTTATGCAGCGTGGTAAAAATGTGACTTATGATGGCATTTAAAAGTTGCAGTACAGACAGTCGATCTCGGGAACTTGGGGAGAGAGTTCCAAGGCTGCTGTTTAATGGTTTTGGAGTATTCAGGGAGTTAGAATGTGAAGCTGATAATAAAGGCTGTTTTTGTAAGTTGTGTCATGTTATTTTACATTGGTTGCAGATTTGGTTTCAAGTGAAGGCAGCAAATCCTCATCTGTCAGTCTGTCAGATTGGTGCAACAATTGGCCGTATGTGGCGTGAACTGTCAGAAGCTGAGAAGCAGCGTCACTTGGAAGAATTCCAGCAGGACAAGGTAGATACATGTTTGTAACAGTCTGATATCTTACCTTCTTGAAGCTCTGTGATTTGTTTTGTCATTATACAATGTGGGGCAAAAAAACTGCACCAAATTATTTCTCTAATAACTTTATCAAACCTCGATCTATTTTGATAAGTTTTGGCATACATATACTTAAATAAATTGCCTATAATATATATATATTTCACGTTTTTTGTAAAATTGAAAATCGGGAACCAGCTTAAGATTTATTTAGTTCACTTGTTAGCAGACTATTGATGACTATTTGTTGTGGTTTTAAGTCAGAAAATATTTTTAACATTAATAAAAAACCTTTCACAGATATAAATTGCTGAAATTAATTAAATAATTTGCAAAAGAGAGCTGAAAGTTGAGTAACTTGTATTATTTATTTAAGAAGCTGCGTTTTAACAGGACAGCATGCTAGCACACCATGCGCACATGACTGTCAAGCTGTTGCAAGATGTCAGACTTCACAGCACATGATGTGTGGCATCCTGTCTATTTCAAAATGCAAAATATGACAGTTAAGAAGCTATGTAATGTTTTATTATTGCACTATATCTCCATATCTTTGCATACTTTATATGATATTGTGTTTAAATGTGCGCGACAGTAATGATAACATTTAAGCTAACGTGACGTTGGTAGTGAACAAGCGCATGCATACCGCGTTCCACAAAGCACTGTAATGATATGCTTCAATAGAGACTGATGATTTTGATATCGTTCTGTTCCAAATTTGTTGGAGTATATATGTACCATAATCATTCCACTGTAAAACGTATTGACAATTGCAGAAATAAAGTGGTGCAGTGTTTTTTCCCCACAGTGTATTTTCTTAGTTGCTGCTTGCAAGGTGGTGTTGGTTAGGCTCATACTTTGGGCCCCAGGACCAGGAAACTTCGTCTAGTATAGGTGCAAGTAATGTATGAATTGGCTAGGTGAGACAAACAGTGTTGTAATAACTGGGGTATGATTTCTAACAGAAAAAATTCCCGCACCTCAGTCATTGCTATGTGGTTTACGATATGCATTTAAGCGGAGGTACATTGCTTGCCTCAGACCGCTCAGCTGAGCTCCTTAAGTGCCAGTAGGTTGTAATCTGAGTGGAGTTTGCAGCAGCTAAGCGACTGTGATTTAGTGTTAATTGAATGGGTAATGTTTGGGTAATATTTAAATACTGCTCGTTTTGAGTGGCACAGTTAGTCGTGGGTTGTGGAGGAAGCTGTCAAATGTTGTTTTGTGTTGAAGAAGTCAATATGAGAGCTAAATATACATCTCTTTCAGGCTGCTGTTCTTTAAGAGTGTGCTCAGCCATGTGGATTCTTCCTCTTGCCACTTGATTTGACTCCGTCTTCTCTGTCGTCTGTGGTAATCTAGTCTTGTGTTTTTTCGTTATTTCCTTATATAATCTGTCAGTGTTTTGTTTCTGTTTTCCTGACCTGTGATGTCAGAATATTTCAGCATTCACATTCTTTTGATGCAGCTACTGCTTCTCACATTGAACATGACCATGCCATCAACGTCTAGTTTTCTCTTGTCTCGTCTACTATGCTGTGCTTGTCTGTGCTCCTGTCGCTCAGTGCTAATCTGTCACCATGTACTACTGGTTGCTACAAACTGATTTCGTTGACATTGTACGGTGGTCCTGCAGCAGCAGTGCAATAATGCAACCTAAATAATACTCATTACTACTACTACTATTATATAAGTTGATGCTGACTAGTTGGCACATGCTCGTAAAATATACCGACACAAGCCAACATTTATGTGTTTCTCATTGTTTTAGTTGGTGAGTGTTCTGACAGCATTGGAGCAGCTTATTGTGCGATATTGCAACTTTCAGATTCGTTATGACAACGAACTGAAGCGCTACATGAAGTCGACAGGATTGCGTCTGAAGGAGCTGCGTGCCATGGCTAAGAGCCAGCCAAAGTCAAAGAATCGTAATCGTAGCAGTTCTTCCGGCATCCAGCAGGCAGGTGCTTCGGCATCGGTTGCCGCTGGCAACTCACAGCTGGCAGCTCAGGCTGCTGCATTCATGGGCTTACCGATCTCGGCCGGAGTGCCAATGGGCATGCTGGGTGCAGCTGGAGCTATGGGTATGCTGCCATCTCACTTCTCGCAGGTCTGGCCTGGTGGTCAGCAGTACGCTGGACAACAGATGATGGGCATCGCTGCTAGTCAGCTGCAGCTGGCTTCGCAGTCAGGCAGTCTGTACAGCAATGGATATGCACTGGGGACCAACAGCAGCTCCATTACCACGTCCAAGCCTGCAATGACCTCAAGAGATGGACAGATGTACAGGTAAGGCTAATTGAATTTCACCTGTCATTTGGCAGTGCATGTTCTTCACATATGCCGTCACTGCAATAGTCATTTTGTTTGCCGTTGCACTTTGTTGCACAAGTGTGTACAGAAACATATGTCTGGGTTCGTGTCTGTTACGATAACACTAGTCGTTTGAATGTTGGTTTTTTATTTTTGACTTTTAGTTATACTTTGCATGTTATATATACACGCTGTATAACATTTTTTTGATGAATTGCAACATTTTAGCAGCGAATTAATTGCTACATGAACTTTCTTCTGTTGTATTAGGCTAGGTGATATTAGTGCAGGAAGGGCAAAATTAGAAGAACACTAAATTAGCAATAGCTCTCACCTAGCGACACCCCATTGCCAACACTAGTCCGGGCTCCAGGATATAGCAGAAACACGAACTATGCCTAAGCACACAAATTCGCAAAGTGTAAACTGTGACATAAACTTGAACTGCAATGCAAAGAGGAATGTTATTGACACATAAGGCGTCGCTTCAGTGGCGTACGCAGGAGGGGGCTGACGGGGCTAAAGCCCCTCCCGAAATCCCCCGAAAAAAAATTATTTACTCATTCAAATCCGGAGCATTTTGTTGACAAGTTCTTTTTACACAACAGACGCTTAGTGTTGTAACTACTGGTTTCATTGTTCTCAGATTATGACAATTAGATTAGTATTGAGCTGTTAATGTAGCATGTTCCCCAGATTCAATTGATTAATTGAGCCAACCTTCGGTCATCTCTACTAACTACCTTCAGGCGGTTAACTTGTCAAATTTTAGGGTATTTTTTCCGTGAATATGCACATAAAATTGCTCTCACCAGCAGCTTTTCTCAGCCCAAAATGCACCAAATAATCGCTTTGCGGCCGGGCTCCGCCCGGACCCGCTGGGGGAGCTTACAGCGCTCCCCCAGACCCCCTAGCTGGCTTAAAGGGGCCTACTTCTAAGGGGAGGGGAGGGGATAGGAGGAAGGGAGGGAAAGGGAGGGGGAGGGGCGGGGGAGGAAGGGAAGGGGGAGGGGAAAGAGTGGGGGTGGGAGGGGCCTATGAGCCTTAGCCCCCGCAGAAATGAAATCCTGCGTACGCCCTTGCGTCGCTTGTTTCGACCTGTGGCTGATATGGATGTGGTCTGTGGCCGAGGTGGACATTTCATGTGGCCAGTATCGTCTCATATGTCCCAATATGGTCGTGGCCGATATGGTTTGTGGCCAGTATCGATGTCAATCACGTTAAACCATGCTGATATTCCTTTACAGGAAACAACTAACTTGTCAAGTCTACTTGACTTTTTGTACATTGTCTGTATTCTGTAAAAATATATTTCATTGTGGATACATAGTATTTTTGTCTTATTTATACAGATATTCGCAGAACTACCTTTAAATGAAGGATGCAGACGCTGATGCAGGTATTTTGTGTTGATGTTTTTATAACTTTTAAAAACGTGGTGATATTTATAACGAATTATATATTGTTGCAGTTCAGCACCATCACAGCACTTGGATTCATAACTGAACAAGAAGCTCTGCTACTGTGAAGAGCACAGCGCATGTGTTGTACTTAGTTGGTTTACTTTATGACATTTCTTGGGAGAGAATCTGTTGATGGCTAATCAACCACTTTTACTTAATGGGTTCAAAAGCTTCCAACTTAGGCGAAATAATGCAAAATAAGGGCCATTACACCATTCAAAGTCACTGATTTTGGTACCAATCAAAAGCCCATATACGACATCCTATTGGTGAATAACACTAACTTACCTCCTATCTTGCACCATTTTCCAGATATGGCTGCTTTTTGGTCAAATTTTCCCTAGCGATGGGTGGGTGCTTCACTTTAACGACCTCACTGGGGGTGACCCCTGTGACTCTCTGGATAAACTTTACCTCCCCAGAAACTAGAATGAATGTCCTACCTGACACTGAAGCCCGCAGGATCGTATTTTCATTCGTCTGGACAAAACCCCGGTACGTGACGGACGTACAGACAGACAGTCAGCCCATGGCTATTACAGCGGTCTGCATTGCGAGCATGCGAACACGCTGTAAAAATGATATGAGATAGGATGTACTTTAGTATTATTCACTTTGAAATCGCATGCAGGCTTTCGATTGGTGTCAAAATTAGTGACCTTGAATGACCTTGAACGGCTTAATAACCACCGATGCGCGTCATCTCTGTGGTGGCTGATTTTTATGTGGCCTTCACAATTTGGCCGAAAATTGGGCTTGGGCACAATGTGAATGGCTGAGACCGAGACGTTGACAATTTTTATGGAGATGAGACCGAGACGAGACGTTGGTACGTGTCAAGAATGAGATATAGAGTCCCAAGACCACAACCCAGCACCGTTCATTAAAGGGTGGACACTACAATTCTTATGGCACTGAAAATGGTTAATTATGATTGAACATTGAACTAACATTGAACACGAGACGTGATTGCCTTCGCAAGTAGATGCTAACTAAACAGAAAAAAATTGCATATTTTTATGATAAAACCGAGCAGTGGATAATAATTGAAGACTAGTGAAATGGAGTTTTCTCTTTAATATTATTGCTTTAATATCATTGTCATTTAAACTGAAAACCTGTGAAATGTTGAAGTGTGTTTTCAATTAAACGTCTGCTTAAATTGTGCCTGTCAGGATAGATGCAAGATGCTTCCATTGTCATTGATCTGACGTCAACATCAGCTGCAGCGATGTAATTGGAGCGTAGCAGGCAGAGCAGTTGCTGATGCGCGTTGTTGCCGTTCTCGACATATTACCTGTACAGTGTTTAGTGTTATATATCACAGTGACTGATAAGTCAGAGTCGGAGTCGATTATATGTGTTTATTAAATATTGTGATTCTGTAATTTGTTACATATGCTGTTATTTCTTAGAAAGGAGAACGTGCGGTTTATTGACTGAGCAGTGTAAGTCTTGCCAGTTCTAGTCCACACAGTATAGATTGCTTATTTATTATTTTTTTTTCCATGTGGTTCTCATCTCTTATTTCGATTCACCTGTATCTGATTCTGTTTATCTGGATGATCTGTGATTTTGCTTTTAGAACATTTCAAGGCTTCCAAGGATGTTTGAGACATGCACTGTAAGATTGTCCAAATGTTTTGTTACGCTGCCATAGATGTCATTCATTTGAAGTTTAGAAGTGTTAGGAGAGCTGAAAATATAGGTGACATTAGCTACTGGCATTTGATTGACACTGGCTTTATTGCAAACACTGGATGCCACAAGTATTAACCACTCTACATACATTGGACACGTCCCGTGTATGAAAATAATGACCTCTGTTGACTCCGTATCATGTGACAGTGTGGTTGCAGTATGTCCAAAATAATTAGTCATTAAGTAGTATTACAGTTACATCGGTTAGGTGTTGTTATGTATGTGACCCGACTTGTTCTTCGTTGCTCTCCGTGGAGCGTATGCCACAGACCACCTGTCTTCATCCACCTGTGTCTTCTACTGCCACCTCCTTCTTTTCCAGTTGTACTTTGAACTCGCTGTCCACAATTTTGTCCAGATTTCCAGTCGAGGTGTTCTTTGGTCGCCATCTCTTCCTAAAGTAAGTAACTAGTTTCTTTATTTAGGTCTGGCAAACACAAACGATGACATCAACATACATACAAATACAATGTAACATAGGATGTAACGTTCTGAACAAATACGTTGAAATGGTGAAATGAAATTGTGTGGTCCATTGCAATGATTGTTTGGCAATGCTCTCATCACTTCTTCTCATTGTGTATCCCAGCCAGTTTCATTTTTATTATAGCTAGTCCAGCAAGGGCTCTCACAGCTAGACATAACCGCTTCATTATTTTGTCGTATTTTGTTGTGAAATACAATTTCCTTTGATCCCTTTTGAGGTTCTGGTCAGTGTATCTTTTTTACCTCTTTGTTAGCTCATTGTGAGGTTATGATAGTAGTTTAATCTTTTATTGTTAATGGAGAGATAATTGCATACATTTGTATTTATATGT
>Ga0049105_1001652_pt1 | contig 10258 bp, 6 predicted proteins | sample WorMetvaBAHAMAS1_FD_61260 | JGI IMG/M metagenome (GOLD analysis project Ga0049105, IMG submission 61260) | Worm MetaG Olavius vacuus BAHAMAS.1 | ecosystem: Host-associated > Annelida > Digestive system > Unclassified | place: Germany: Marburg | collected 2013-04-09 | reverse complement strand
AGCACGCAGGAACTGTAGTCTGTCGTACGCGCCACTGTCAAATCGGGACACGCAAGCCGTGTCGTACCCATTAGCCTAGTTTGCGTTCACTTCATCGTATGCAGTACACAGCCTACGTTTCTTCTTGTTCTTGATATGTACTACGTTATTCCACCCCTGCGACTTCGTCCGTCATTTTCCAGTCCGTCATTTTCCAGTCCTGCAAATTCCAGTCCTGCAAATTCAGCTATCCCCAGTAGTCCACCCGGGCTGTGACAAAAGCGTAGACAAGTGTCTTCGTGGACTCGTCGTCCAGTGACGTCGACGGTCGAACTCGTCGAAGTTAGCGAAGCCAGTAATCCAGTAGAAACATGCTGCACAAACGCTGGAAACATGTTTATCCAGGCTGAGGTCGGACGAGAAGATCACACCGAGCACACGAACATGGTCCGACGCCGTGACAGTATCCAAATCAATCTGCAGAGACAAGCCCCTACTGCCAGTGACAATTGGCTGTACTTCGAACCTGCCCACAGCAGCTCTGTCTTATCAGGATTTAGCTTAAGGTGGTTTGCAGACATCCAATGGCTGACCGCAAGGCATCGTCCAAGCTGCATGACAGAAAATGACATTTCGTCACAAAGGCAGTGACGGTACAACTGTGTATCATCAGCAAACACATGAATATTCACATTGTGCTTCTGAACGACTTCGGCAAGGTCCGCTTTGTATAATGAAGAGACGGGAAGCGAGAACCGATCCTTGTGGCACAGAGCAGACAATGTGAGTCACAGTCGACATGGAATGACCATAAATGACGCGAAACGATCTGCCATGTAGATATGAGCGGAACCACTCAAGTGCCATACCGATATTGTTGCAAAATAACAATCGCTTTCAAAAGGCCACTTGTATTATATTGTGCGCCTACTGAATTGCTTCGGCATATAATATATGGAAAGATATTGTTGCCTCCCCCGACAGCATACATCAGACGGTTAAAAACGAACCTCAAAATGTGCTCTATTGCATCAGTTCGGTATTTAATGTTATTTATTTCTACTATAGCAACTTTATAATAAAAAATATTGCGTGTAATTTATGGTAAGTGCGATAATAACCTAGGCTATTTCAAGATTAGTTAGTTGGATAATATAAGTTATGTAAAACCAGCAAGCAATTATGGCGAATAAGTCTACGACTGATTTGCCCCATTTTGCCGTCGAGTTAATGACTAAGTGCAGACAGCTGATGCTGCTGCTGCATTTACTGAAACCGATTATAATATGCGATGTTCTCAACAAACCGTCGGCGAATTCTGCTTGCAGGGCAATAGGCAGGCGCTTGGTTGTGGCGCTCCATTCCAGCAGCGTAGGTGGATACGTCCGAGGGATGGCAGACGCCCAGTCTGGTCCTTCCAGTAACTTGTGTTGACAGTACGGCTTGTAGCCGTCGAATGCATGATCCGATACATATCTATAGCAGATATTTCGTCGCTGCCATTAACTGTAAAAACTACAGTTAGACGTAAAATATGAAACATAGCTTCAGCAAATTATCACTATAGGTGTCGGGGTAAGTAAGTAAGCAAAAAATAAAGCAACTTTATACGCGGCGACTAAAAGCGAAGTGACGACCGCGGTATGTAAAAATGCCGTTCCAGCAATCTATAAAACATTTTGTGACATTTTGTGAACCACCGGCTAACTCAGGTAAATTAGAAAACGCGCGATAATACGGTTGAGTGAGAAATAACTGACGACTAGCGTATATCTGTGAGACCGCTTCATTAACTTGTTGTGTGAAATGCGTGCTTAATTGCTGAATTTTATGTACTTGCTGATAACCTTGAGTGATCTTTACAATTCATTCCAATAGGTTAAATATTATCATAATTATGGCACATGGTATTTTTAAAAACTATCCACTAAAGCAAATACCTACAAGTCTTTGTGACTTTAAATGTCAGTTCAAGGTCATTGAAGGTCATTTTAAGTAATAACGGGAAAAGGGAAAGGCTTAATAGGAAGTGTTTGTAGACAATGTATGCTTTTGTTTTGTAAAGTGACAAATGGACAACTTTTGTCTTTTTATGCATAACAACATGTGTAAATAACGCAGAACGTCGCGCGGTTTCTCTGCAGGTGAAGGTTTTTGTTTTAGGTAGAAGTAAGAACCAATTCCAACTGACTTGAGCAAGTAGCTATAGAGTGCGTTGGAAGGTTTGAAACAAGACAAGCAGTGCGCCATCAGCTGCCAAGTCCTCTGTGTGATGGAACTGTCGCCAGCGGTAGGTGAAGAGGACCGTGGGAACGAGAGGTTACAGAGCTGGATGTAGATTTCGTCCCTGAGTGAGGCGTTAGCGAGGCCGCAGTGAACGATGAAGTCGGCAACAACCCGCTGACGCTTGTCTGTCAACGTCGTGTCGAACACGTATCGATACATCTGCAACAGCGTCACAAAACAGTCGTTGTCGGCGCACAGTGTTATTACACCGCACAAAATAGATCCGCTGTTGTGTTTTTGTGTGACTGGGTCGAACGTAAACAATATGTGTTACATGTCTGTATACTGTGAACTGATGTAATTGTTATGCCATCAGTGACGAACGCACGTTGCTGTTGTTAGGACTGCTTTTATTACTACTACGATTCTCCTGTTTGACATGTCGAAAAGTTTTATTTTAACCACAGGAATAACACTACAATATTTACTGAGTAGGCCTATGTAAGCAAAAAAAAGCAAGTATTCATCATCGCTCGACGCTGTTTTAGCGTTTCTGTGATTCTTTCGCCGCATATAAAACTCCTGATTTAAGTAAGTAAGTAAGTAAGTAAGTAAGTAAAAGAATTTATACATCGTATCTTAAAAAACAAAAAGTCACTAAGCGCCGCAGCTTCAGTAAAACAAATGTGTTTTTGACTGATGCCTAAAGCATATAACTACCCATTGACCAAAGCAAAACTGGCAACATTTTAACCCATATAATCGGCAGCATCAAGTCAACACCTTCAAGCGCTCTCAAAAGACATTTTTATTCGAGCAGATTACGCATTCAGCGCATTAGAGACGATTCAATTTTCGTTTAATGTACTATATAAGTGTACTTTCCAATTCTAATGCTAATTAGGCCGCCCGACGTCAGTCGGTCGGAAAGGTCTTAAGTTTACCCATGAACTTCCTTCTCTTTTCTTTTTTTTATCAATTTATTACCGCGCTCAGCAGCCATGCAGTGGACGACCATCAAATGTATTTCGGAGGTTCATCACGTCACACTTACAGGCGATACGCTGCAAACGTTCAAGGTCAAAAGTCAAAGGTCAAAGTCACAGGGTCAAAGTTCAAGGTCACAGCGTAAAGCAATGTATCAGCAGCAAAAAAACGCTATAATACGGCAATGGATAGATTGAGTGACTTCAATTACTTAGCATGGTTAAAGTTAAAGCGGGAAAGGGCTGGCGTGGCTCGAGTGGCCTCAAGTTGCAATGCATTCGCAATTGCCACGTTTTCTAGTTCTAATTAAACCTGTCCTCTCCAATAAAAGACATAACAAACAAATAACTAAACTAAGGAATCACTCGTTGTACATTCCGCCGTTCGCACGTACACAAAAATTTAAAAAACTTTCATGGTTCACTCTCTCCGTCATTACCAACAAAATTCATAATTATATTTCTATTTGTATAGCATACCTGTATTTTTAGTATTTTAGCATGTGTTGTATCTTTATCATTTTGTGTATTCTAATTTTCTCTTGGTTTATATATCCAGTTGCGTATGTGACTGCAATACTCAATAAACGAATAAATAGAAATACGTTATTTTTTGGTAATTACAACGTTTCCGAAGTAAGGATACACCATGCAAACACGGCCAGATTTAACACAATAGTTACAATTAAGTCTCTCGTAAGCCGTCCCCAGTAATTTTGTCGTGATAATCACTGCTGGAAATCAGTAGCAGTAAACACTGCTGTTACACTCACGAGCTTGTTCATCATCAGCGACTGCTTCGCATCTTCCGATTCGAGTTTTGAGAGAAACGGTCGACTGCTTGGCGTAGAGCTCAACAGACAAAGCGTGTCCTGTCAATAGACGTCATTTATATACGATTCTTTATTCTTTAACAGTGATAGCGTCAGACAATAAACGTACAAAATAAATCCAATATAAATCAACAAAAACAGCTATCGTGCAATGGGCAACGAGCTACATCACTGTTACAAGGAAATCGTCACGATGAATAAGTTTTTATTGAACTAGATTTTAGAGTTTAAAAAAGAGAAAATATGTCTGCGATGGAGACGCTATTAACATGCGCGGGGCGCGCAGGCGACACAACTACCTAATTATATATTCATTTGACAGATGGCACTTTTAGCGTAACTTCGCTTCAAAGCGCTGTAATTTTGTGACCTTAGGCATAGATCTTATTATAGAAACAGTAATTGCCCACAAAATGAGACCAACGCCGATACAAAAATCATTCCTACAGTGGCTCAAAGTGACAATTTGTAACTTGAAGACGCATTTGTCTCGAGTCTCCTGGTCTAGATCTTGGACTTGTCGGAAAATCTTGGGTCTCGTCCACACCAATGAACAACAGATAGCATTTGATTAAGTAGCAAGGCCGCATGTGACTCCACACGACAATATTAAAATCCGGGTGCTTACCTTGCAGTACTCGTTGCGGTATTCAGCCAGGTGATAGCGGTCGATGTTAGCTGGAAGCTTCAGTTGTGTAGGTCTCGCAGTCACTCCGTCTACGTTCACCAGGTGACGCTCTGTGTGCTCAGCCTCCCACTCTGCATGCGCGCAAAGGCGTTCAAAGGTAATGCGGCTCTAGTCGAGAATCATATGGCTAAAATTATAAACCTAGAATAAACAGCAATATAACGTAATAAAATTTTTCGAGCAACTCATATGAATAACGAATAAAATATCTGCGTTTATCACACGCCTTAGTTACAAGTTTACACAATGCATGCACAGATTCTGTTTGTGTTGTTGATGTGATGTTTTTGTAACTACCAATCAACGTGTGGTACTGAAACCAACGACTTTTAAAAAACAAACAACGAGTAGAAATGAAGCAAAATAAGTTGCAGTTTTACCGTCCAGTTTGCTGAACACATACGCCAGCTGTGGCGGGATCTCTAGCAGACTTGCTGACGCCGCATCCATGTTTCGCTGCATCAGCAGACATACATCAGAAGTTAATGACAGTCGACAGTATACACGATGTTCAAAGCTGGAGATATACAAGTAAGTTAGCAAGTAAATGCCTATACTCGAAAGTAAGTAAGTAAGTAAGTACCAGTAAGTGATTGATTTGCATATTCCTGCAATGCAAAGTTTCATAAAGGCTCGAGTGCGTCAGATGATAACTGAAGAAGAAACATGCAACCAGTTACGTCGGCAAAAAATCATCATCATCATCATCATCATCATCATCAAGCTCCACGGACTCAATCAATGCCCGTTGGTGTAGGTCGCATGTGATTCCGTCCTGTCTGTCGCTTTCATACTGACTGTGTGTAGATCATTGTTACATCATTCTTCCATCTGCACATCTTCTTGGCCTTTCTCTTCCGTTCACGGTTGACCCCTCTATCATTCCAAAAGCAAAAAGTTTCAAGAAACAGTGAGCAAGAGAATTACCGTGTTTAATATCAGCAAAAGAACAGGTCATGAAATTCAGGTCACCTATAGTACAGTCAACAGTATGGCTCACCAGCCCAGTTGATCGCCTCTGAACAGGTGTTGATGGTGTGAAAGCGGCCGTTGACGGCTCAAAGCCGCGCTGCTGTCGCTGTCGGTGCTGATTCGACTGGCGATGAACACGATAAGGAGACGACGACGACGATGACGATGATGCGGGTGATGTGTTGTTGATACGGAGATGAGCTCGACGGCGTCGGGCGGCCTTCCTCAGCTCGCGTTTGAACTCGTCCGCCTGCCTTTCTTGCCGGTGAAATTTCTCGTCGTAGAACCGAACGCGGTTACCTGACGGCGACCCACCTGTATTACGCGCATCACCTGTGTACGTGTACATCTTACGGCGACCGCATCCGCACGGCAGCAGCTTCCGCAGCCGCCATCACACCGAATGAAAATACCTGTCTGCACCACTTGACCAGCGCAGCCCCATTAAAGCGTCGCACTCATGATCAAGCGGTCGCCGGTTTGCTGATCGTTGTACTGGTGCGTAACAAACTTGGGCAAATCGTTCTCACACCTGCATGCCTCCCAAGTTACGATCGTGATGCTTTCAACTCATTTATACCTAGCGGACGTGGCATGACTACGCGGACGTTGAATTGATAATCATCGAATTAATCGCAGTCTGTGGCTGCAGAAACAAACCGGCGACGCAAATTTCTTCAGACCCTGTATATGGTCGGGTGCAAACTACAACAGGTCACCCAGTTTCGCGGTCATTCAGATTCGACCAGATCTTCTAGAAGGTTTTTCCGACACGGATCGCTGGATCTGATTCACGATGCAAGTCACGTCGTTCGGACGCAGGCCGAGCAGCAGCAATGGCAGCGTAGGCCTACTCGGCCGGTGAGTCGGTAATTCGTGAGAACAGCGACAGAAGCAATCAAGCGGTCACGCTTCAACAGCCACGTTCCACCGACCGTGACGTTTCACGCCGTACGTACGTACGTACGCCCGTTGAATAGCAACTCCGCCTAGCTGATCGCTCGCTATGGCGGTATACTGCCGAACGTGGATCAATAGAACATCTCGGCCAGGTATGCTGCGCATTCAGCCTTAGCCCCCACTATAACGGCGAGGGAGGGAGCCCAGTGGGTGGTCTAACTACCGCTACTCACAGGCTGGTTTATATGCATATTGCTGCGGTTGTGTTTGGCTGGCGGCATCGATCTTGCTATCAACAATCTCGCCATCTGCGCTGTTATATATGACTCACGGCTCTGACTAACAAAATTTAATATCTATATCACCAGTTGTGCTTATGCTCGAATTTGGCTTTTTACGGGTCCGCGTTACAGAGCAATCTGCCGTCTGCTCGTCACCGAATATGTCAATTAAACGTTGTAAACTTATCTTTTGGGACAGTGATGGACGCCACTGTTGCAACATTCTTTGGAACTATATTCGCAACTTGAACTTTTGGAACTTTATTAATAAAGTCTAAAAGTTCATAAAAGTCCAAAACATTGACGGACATGAAGTTACGACCTCGTGGCGGAATAGAAAATGTGCATATTATTGTTATTATTAAATAATTACATGTATCTGTAATTGAAATACACGCAGTTAGTTAATAATAACAATAATATGCACCCTTTTAATCCCGCAGTGAGATTGTAATTGGAATATGAAATAACTAATATGTTCAATACTCCAGTGTAATCTACGTCTTGTGGACAAAATCGTCCCACAGTGAGGATAACATTGAGTGGTCTTCCGACGATAACTCTCATAAGTATTCTGACACGTGGAACTCGAACTTTTGAACTTTACTGAACTTTATTTTTTATTTTTTATTTCTTAAACTTTTTGGAACTTAAAAATAAACTCGTTGCACTTATCAACTGTGACAAACACCGTCCAGCGCAGTAGTGACATATCGATCTGTGATTTTGGCGCTGTCTCTAAAGGTTCTTACTTACTTACTTACTCAGCATCTGTATAAAATTTGCAGGGAAAATGCCCGTAGCAGAGCAGACAATGGCAGGCATTTGTGTGTTAAAAATTATGACTGAGAGTGGCATTGTTGGCAAGTCGCTTAGAAATCGTTTTCAATCAATCAATCAATCATTCTCTTTATTCACAGCAGAAGGGCCCGACGTCGTTTAAACTGTCGGCAGTAACATCATTACGAAAGTCACAAAAATACAAATACCACAAAAATAGAATCACAACAAAATAGCACTCACACAGCTCATACTGGGATTCAAAACTTACCATACCATTAGCTTCGATACTAATAAGTCTCGTGGATAAGTACGTACCACGATTGTTAACTATGCTCCATAAAATCCTCACACCGACGACTAAAACGCATGCTCACTGGCGAATAATGACTTTCTTAGCCTAAGCAAAAAATATTGCAAAAAGTTTTTTTATGGGGGGGGTACTTTTTTGACTCACACTGTATATGGTGATTTGTCGATTACGTTTAAAATAAAAAAATTCTCAACTGTACAATATTGTTTATATATAGTTTTAAAAAACTTCTTGTTAATATGCTGAATAAATTTAAAAGTTTCAGTGTTATGAGACCATCTTCGTGCCTGTTCCATCTCACCTCATGGGAGTGCAGCCAGTAAGCCCGCTAAGAACCTTTTGCCATAGACTGTTATTAGTTGAGTGCCGGCTTTTCCGTAGGCCTAATCTATGCGATATATTACCGGTATGCAAACTGTTACGTTAATGCCTCTATTGCAGTAAGCTATACCGTACACCTTCTGACGGAAACCGTACGCAAAATTTTACGCCGCAGCTTGATCAAAGAAAAAGCTGACGCAGTTTATCATTTTAAACGTTTTGATTTCTTGGTTGAAAATACCAACTTCCAGACCATGCTTCAGCCCTCAAAGATAAAAACGTCTTGATTAGGCTGTACTTTAGCCAACGGTGTTAGCAATGACACCAACTGTCTATTTCTCACAGTGTATCAACAGCGTTTGGCCTGGTGTACTATTAAACTACTAATAGTTTACTACTATTACCACCACCACCACCATTACTACTACTACTACTACTACAATATTTTGTTAGCCATTCGAAGCTCGCCATACTTTTCGCCTATTTCTTCCAGCTCCACTTTCACCACTGTCCTTCGCAAAGCAGCGCCTGCGCCCCATTCCCGTCCCTTTCAGCTACATTTGCATTATGATATTGTCTTTACCGGGTTCGATGTGTATTACTCAACGTTGGCTATATATTACTCACGAGTTACTTACAGCACTGTCACAGTGATTTCAGCGTAGCTTCTTCGCGGCACAGTAGCCTAACAGGCAATTACTCTCACCTTGTTACGATATCTTATACCATACGATGCCACTTGTTGGACCCTCTGTGATTTACCTTGTGCGGCCTCCCGGCGAGACCACCCCCAGTGAGGCCTAGCTAGGGCTTAACTAGTCCATGAAGCCATCCGGTTGTCCCTAATCCTAGATATGCTGCTCTTGAATGCATTCAGGCTAGGTGCATCGACTGTCCGCTGATCCAGCAGGTTCCATCTGTTGACCACCCTATTCGAAAAAATGCCTAGTGATATCCCTGGTGCACCGAGTTTTCCTAGTTTCAAATAGTGACCCCTAGTACATTTCGTGTTTTCATCCAACATAAAAATGCATCAATTCTGACACGAAATAGTCCTTTAAAGATGTTGAATAATTCAATCAAATCCTATCTATTTTTTTCTCCTCGAGTCCCATCCCGAATACCTCAGTATGTCATCGTACAATTTACCCTCCATGTTTTTATCACCTTTGTAAAACGCTGTATCTTTTCTATCAATTCTTAATCTTTTTCGAGTGTTTTGAACTGCCTGTCCGAGTTCCTCAAAACGCTCCTTAAATCACACTTTTTCACATCCACGTTTTTGCTTGACCTTTTCACAGTAGTTTATTGACGGGCTCGGCTCCACATGGGCCTACCGCTGGCTAGTTCCTAATACAGTATGATTTAATAATAAGCAAGTACTCACGCAATTATGTCGCAATTCCGCCGATAAGCGACCAACAGTTAGAATCGTTTCGTTCGTCCATTTCAGTGCATGCAGGCAGGCGGCGTAGACAGTGGCGTATGAGTCGTGTCGAAGCTGCAAATGTTTGGGAGTGACGCAGCGTGCAGCATGCATGGCAAAGCCGTTCGTTGTTATTCTGCGTGACCAGTCTACCGGAACGGCACGCCACCCCAGGCCACCTCCCCACGCCCCGCCAGCCAACGCTGCGCCCAGCTCATAGATCTGCCACATCGCACCAGACAATACTTTATTATGCCTGTCAGCTGTATTCTAGCCGAGTAATGATCGTAGAAATAATAATTATAGCCAATACATTAGCGTACGTGCTACTGTGGGTGCCGGAGGCGTAGGGTGGGCGTTGGCTTGATCGGGTTTTAGCATAGGCGTAATTTTAGGGGGGGGGGGACGAGGGGGTCCGGACCCCCCACTTTTCGGAGGGTGGGGGACGGACCCCCCACTTTTTGGAACAACCGAAAAATGCAGAATTCAAACTGCAAACTGCGTCATTTATGCAAACGCCAAATAAAAATGAATAATAATGCCTAATAATTGC
>Ga0049105_1001651_pt1 | contig 10260 bp, 2 predicted proteins | sample WorMetvaBAHAMAS1_FD_61260 | JGI IMG/M metagenome (GOLD analysis project Ga0049105, IMG submission 61260) | Worm MetaG Olavius vacuus BAHAMAS.1 | ecosystem: Host-associated > Annelida > Digestive system > Unclassified | place: Germany: Marburg | collected 2013-04-09 | reverse complement strand
GGTTAACAACGTTTAAACGTCTCCTTCGAACTGTTAACATGTCGTACGCCATACTTGGCAAATCGTGATTTTATAACTTTTATCATCTAACAATTGTATGTGTGTATACCGGTATTATGGTTGTTAATATGGCAGTACATCAGTAGCTTTGTGCCCGGTACACGCCATTCTGGTCGCGTCATCTGTTTTTAATATTGTGTGTCTTTAATTATGATGCTTTAACTGATGCGATCTGGAAATAAATTGAATTGAATTGAATGCCTAGATGCTTTGTTGTGTAAAGATTTTTTTACGAATGTAAGCTTACACCGATGAATTAATATGTTCTTAACAGTGGGCAAATCATTTTCGGCAAATCATTTCCTCCATATACCTTTTCCTTTCCTATCGGACTGATTCTACGGACTCTCGGACCATTTAATGTTTCTTTTCTCCTCCTTTTCCTCCTGTTTTCATTCTGCTCAACGACTGGATTTGTTTGCATGGTGTGTTAGACTAAGCTGGCTTGAAGTCGGTTTTCGAACACACTTAAAATCATTGCACTTTCATTTCAGTGTTCTCAATAAGCCTGCACACAAAGTGTACAAAGATATTCTTTCATTTTAGCAAATTTATTAGTCTTTCGTTCTGTCCTGGATCCTGTTCTGTTTATACATAAATGTAAGATGTCCAGGTTCTGCCGGATAAACATCAGATCAGCTACCAACTTTTCGCAGACAACAAAGTCCATTGTTGGTGCCAGTTGTAAGTTCGCATGTTGTAATCTACAGATGTTCTACTGGACAGCAAGCTGACTATGAAGCAACAAATCAACACAGTCTCAGTTTGTGAGATAGACTGATTGTGACCGATTCAATCAATCAATCAATCAATCAATCAATAATCAATTTATTAAAAGTCACACATCATAACGTGTATATTTCAGACAAAACGATGATCACAACTCTTTAAACAAACAATAGTTGATGCATGATTTCTTATATAAATTTTTGTTACACATGGGTAGTACATGCCATCTTTAGGTTGTACCAAGACTTTCGGAGTATACGTCGTCTTAAATCGCACTTTGTATAACTCTACAGTTCGTCGAGACTTTCTATTTTGCTGACTTTGCATTGCCAGGCTTAATGTATACCTAGCACTAACTAGAGAGTGACTGATTGAGTGACTGGCATTATTTATTTAAACAAATACTGTACAAATAATATTCACAAATGTCACAGGCCCACAACACGTCCGGCTTTAGCTGCTTGCGCCTTGATGTTTGCTGACTGACGTACAATAAACCGAGCTTATACTACATTTATCCATTATTATTACGGTTTCACACGGTCTCTCGAAAAACATCGCGTTATACCGACATCGCGGTATTTTAGTAAGTAAGTAAGTAAATAAGTAAGTAAGTCTGCAGTTTTGCATCTGGCGCCCCTGCAGAATCAGGAAAAACGCCATGAACAGCGCCGGACGGTGGTGGATTTTCCTTCTATTCATCTGATGTGTCATTCATTCATTCATTCATATTCGTTCTGACAACTTTTTCAATTAAACGAATATGAATGAATGAATGACACATCAGATGTGAATGTGAAACAGATAGGCCTTGAGTTGTTGCTTGAAAGTGTGCAGTGTGATCTCCACTCCAGTCTCCGTAGAGCAGCCGAGAGACTGTTCTACAGAGACGGTCCCGCGACAGCGAAGCTCCGCAGTCCGATATCGTCACGTGTTTTCGGTACTGCGCATCTCTAGTGATGGTTAACGAATCACTTCAGTTACATTAACGAACCGTGCGTGCTCGCAGTTTCATCGATCTTCTGATCGCGAAATCGTCGCGTTGAAATCGAGACCGGCAGTTAAGCCCACTCGCGGGCGGTGAAATAGAATTCGAGCAATGAAAGTTACGTGCTAACCTGCTAGTAATTGAACACATCGAACTAGTTTGTTGTTATAGGCCGCCCGAGATTGGTCGGAGGGCCTTAATTGTGTTTTACTGCTGTTCCTTATTTGTTTTTAAAAATTATTATGTATTTTACTAACCTCCCAGACCGCACAAAAGTACAGTATATCGGAGGTTGGGTCATCAGTTAAGAACGGAAAATTGACTCAGGCGTTTCGACTATCTCCCCTAATTTTACATGGGTGAAAAAGTCGGAAATTCGGTCTTGATTTTCGAACCCAGTCACAACTGAGTCGCTCGCGTTTCGAAATAGAGCAAGATATCTTAAGTCTAAAACAGATTCAGGAGTGCCGATGATGATCTGTGTCCTGCTGAAATATGGTAGAGTTCCGTCCACTCGTCCATGACAAAATGGTGCTACAAATCCCCCCTTGCAAAATGGGCAATAAAATTCTTTGAGTCATTGCCCGATTTTGTTGAAATTTGGTGCGTTGGTGTGTTATAGGTTCGCGAAGGCCGCGAAATGGTTTTCAAAAACACTTAAAATGACATTTAAATGGCGAACGGCACAAAAAATGGGAAACTACGATATTTTGGCGTTTTCTTGGGCCTTTTCGTAGCAAGATTTTATAGCAACGACTAATTTACGCGCCTCTGATTCGCCTGCGACGTATGGCGCTATATAAATCCGTGTTGATTGATTGATTGATTTAATTGCAGCCAGCCGGCTGCTGCGTACAATGCAGTTGATTGGACAGAGTTAATCACGTGACCCTACGGCAGTGTAGGCTAAAGGTCAAGAAACGCGGGTCGAGCGGCCACGTTGTAGATTCAAAAGGGTTAAGTCGCTATCACTAATTCGCGGATTGTCCGATTTTTCTGCCTGGCGCGTTTTGCGGCCTCAAGTGGCAATGCAGCATTAATTGCCTCTTTTTATAGTAATTGTCAGAGCCGTGTTTTCATTCACAACAGCCGTGTTTTATTTGAGGGTCATTGTTCTTCGTCAAGAAACTGTTTAACTGTGCATCTTATTCTTTGCAGTTTTTTTTCTCAATTTTTCTATTAGCTTCTATTTCAGTATGGAGTTTTTTCTTTGAATTGTGTGTAGTATATGTGTATGTGTGTTTATATATGTGTAGCTCTAGCATGTTTGATTGATGGTCATTTAAATGTAATATGTGTGTGTGCGTGCGTGTGCGCGCATGTGTAGTAGGTCTATGCATTTTTTGTATGTGTTGTTGTAATGGCTTCACGTTTTTTTTTATTTTGTAATGTAACTATGGACTTTTGACTGAAATAAATTTCATGATGATAATGATTAGGAAGAGTTGTGCCAACCTGTGTTCCGGCGCTGATTGGCTGTCGAAGTCACGTGGCTACTGGACGCCATGTTTACTCCAGCGGTTCACTCCACTGAGTCAATTCACACAGCGATGGCGCAGCTGAATATAGCGAGAGGTCACTAATTGACTAACGGACGACGGCCGCTAATTAAGGTTTATGACTACGTCGGTGGCAGGATGCAAAACGTGCTGCGTCAGAGATCGAGGTCGGTGCTGATTAGATGGCGAGACTGGCACTGCAAAATGCAAATGCCTATAATAAGTAAGTAAGTAAGTAAGTAAGATGATTTCTAAACGGCGCTCCTAACTAAGGCGTCACAAAGCGCTGCGGTCCCAAACACCGAACAGATGGGTCTTCAGCAACCGTTTAAACTGTCCGAGACTGTTGCACTGCCGTAGATGGACTGGCAACGTGTTCCACAGGCGTGGTGCAGCAGCCGCAAAACACCGGTCGCCGAAACTGTTATTTGAACGTCGGACGACGCACATCGCTGTGACGGTCGATCGGAGTCGGCGCGTGCTGACGTCGGAAGTAAGCTGACAGTCGAGTACTAGTATATACCAGTCTAATATGGGCGGAGTTAGAATAGAATAGAAATGAATATTAGTTTATTAAAAGCTGACATGACGCAGCTGTGTAGCACAAGTAACAAATAAAGGAAACAAATAAAGGATAAAATTTGACATTCAGTACATGTCTTTGTACAGCATTCTGTGAATGAAGTTTAGTTCATCTAGCCGGGATTGGGATGTGAGAGCGAGACAGAGTTTGTGTCTTCGTGGTCTGAGTGAGTATCCACAGTCAGGACGCTCAGGTGGAAGGAGTTGGTGCAGAACGTGATGTTCATCAGATGTAATGCAATCGAATAGTTTATCATCCATGCTAGATACTACAGGGCGGCTCAAAAAAAGTAAGCTGTTGACACAGTACAACAGCTTACTTTTTTTGAGCCACCCTGTAGTTCATCAATGCTACGGAGGTCAGGAGGACAGAAACTACAGTGAACTCCTCTGTATGAAGGCTGCTATTCGTTGCCGGTCAAACGACGACGACATAAACCCTAACACCCCATATAGCAGCCTGGCGATGATGACTGACCTGTAGACAGATTGCAGGGCTACATTACACGGGCGCCAGTCGTTTCGTACCCTGACCTTTTCGTAACCCGCCGTTTCGTACCCGGCGTCTCTAATGCTAATGAGCTATCTAAGATGCATCGATGACTTCGAATGACTTTGCCAAATTAATTACAAATTTGTATGGCGTTGAAGTAATTAGACTAAAGCATAAAGTACGACCACTTTCGTGACAGTGGCGTATGATAGTATAGTAATATAGGCCTACTAAAAAGTTAAATCACTGATAGGCCTGGGCCTATATTGTTCGGCAGATTATGCAGATAACCAGAAGTTCCGATGCCATAGGCCTACACGGTACGCGCGTATGCGTGTTGAAGCATATATACGCGTATGTACGTCATATATGTATATATGCCTACGAACATTATATTTGTCTGCATGAATAGGCGTACGGTATACGTTTATTATACGCTTACAACGTTCCGGTAGCTAGTCGTCATAGCAGCCAGTTGATGACGTAGAGGCGGTTGCGCGGGCCACGTGCCACAATGCGACGCAGTCTCTGGCTGCTAGAAAATGTGCACATGAATAATATCTAGCAGCGTCTGATATGGTGTCAGAATCCTGCAAGACTTGTAAAACTCTTTTTAGTTTTATTGCAGTTGTGCGGACCGCTTTAGAGCGCGTCTCGCGACGTCAGACCGCGCTATTGCTAAACGTGATCCGTCCATCTAAACGCTTCAGGATATCGAAATATATTTCGCACCATAGGCCTACACGCATGCACGGACAGCCGGACAACAGGATGCCCCATCACCGTTCTAACGGTGGCTGAGGTATAACTATAAAACCATAGTATAAACTGTGTTGTATTACATTAATCTACGGCGTTAGTCGCGGAGATTCCCAATATAACTGCAACTTTTTGCCGACGCGCGCTATCTCTACGCGACACGCTTGCTAAAGTGCCACACAAAACCAATTACAACTGTAATGCAAGCTACGTATCGGCGTAGATAATTGTATGTCGCGATAGAGACACGATACGTCATTTCAGAGGCGAGACTTTCCAGACACTCGATCGTAGAAACTATATTGACGACAAACTCAGTAACCATAAAGACACAAAGACACACAGTAGCTTAATAATCAATAGACTCTTAGTGTTGAGCTGTAAGAACTGCTCGTATGAACGGCCGCATATATAGTAGCGCGATTGTCTTCATCGTCAGCAGGTGCGGTCTGATACTTCAATTAGCCGCGTGTTTCACACTGTCAACCACAGTCTTATGATGTGTCGCCATAACGAGTCTGACATAGGCCTACGATAGAACGATGTCTGTAGTTTCATGACGCCAAACCTCGTGGTCATCTAGGGGTTCACCACGAATGAACGTTACAGTAGTCCAGCCAACAATGTAGGCCTATGAACGCTTGCAGCAGTAACCTGTGTTGATAATAATTGCCCAATGTCAATAAAACCGCTTCGCTTTCCCACGCTGTGGGCAAGGTTCTGTATATCCTGTAGCAGTGCAAACGAAATAACGCCGTGTCCACATTTGAGTGGGTTGTTGGGGTAAAACTCTGGACTCAAAAACTGGGCATTAAATTCTGGAAGTCAACCGCATCTGTATCATAACGATCCTAAAACTGAAAAGCTCCAACAGTAGACCTACAACAGGTCAGCCACACCCCATTGCCGCTGTGACATGCAGTGGTCTGGAGCTATTTGCAGCTGACGACGTCATTGTCTAAGCTTGTACCGGAACTATTTATAAGTAAATCATCACTTCTGTAGTATGGGCTGGACCACAGCAGATATAGGAATTTTTTGAAGAATCCTACAGCATTGAAACATTGGGCGTTTTCCCACAATTTGGCTTTGGGTGATGTTTGCGCTCTGAGATTGTTTTTATTCTTGTTTCAATAATCTTTATTCACCGAAAACACAAAAACCGGTAGCATGTAGAAAGAAACTTAACTAACGTAACTAGAGAATAATCAGTAACTTGAAATTTTCATACAATTAGGCCTAATCCAAAATGGGTCAACACATTGCTACATTTGATCAGTTTACATTGGAACTTGGCTCTTTTTATTTCAAGCATTTCGCTAGATAACAAGAAGTTGAAAAGCAATCTACAGGGTGGCTCAGAATAAAATACCCCATCAGACAATGTGCAATATCTCTGCAATCAGTGGTCTGATTTCAAAAATTCTTGAAGCTACTTAATCCTGACACTTCTGTTAATCTAACGCTATACAATGTATCCACTGCACCTTAATTATACGACCACACTACCATGTAAAGCAATTACGATAAAAATTACAATTTTTCACGGGGAATTTTTTGGCTAAGACCCGAATACTTATAACGAATGGCCAACGTCAGGATTAAGCAGCTTCAAGAATATTTGAAATCAGACCATTGGTTGCAGAGACACTGCATATTGTCTGGTGGGGTATTTCATTCTGAGCCACCCTGTATACTCGTCTATAACATCAATATTTGTTGTTCTAAACAGTTTCATTAAGAATCGAGTAACATCAAAATCAAGTGATTTAATGTCAGCCTTAGCCACCGAGAAACATTCAAGTCCATATAATACAGTTGGCATACACTTAGTTCTAACTAGTTGGAGGGTTACCTCCTCAGATGCCAATCTGCCGATTTCACCGAAAATGGCATTGGTGGATCGAAAAAAAGAACGTTTTGCCTAGGAGACTGAACACCTCACAACCGTCAGGGACAAATCACACCACTTTTAAGATACAAACATTTTCTTGCCGACAGTGTTAGTTTTCAAATTTCGGTGAACATAAAGCCTTGTATATCTGAAAATTCATCCCTCTGGTTAACGTGCTGCTTCGTATCGCGACCCACAATTACGAACAGGATGTGGAGGTATCGGGCATAATAATACGCTAGACTGGTGAATCTGTTCAGTAACATCGGAGGGTCTGTGGCCGCCGTTGATACAGTAGCATAGTGCCAGGTTGCAAACTGGTCACAGCATCGTGCGACAATGGGATCGATCTTCTGTTTTCTCATCGTAAGTTTGTCGTGGACACCGAATGCTCAATACGTCGAACGCTATCTCTGTTTTAGGTTTTTTCTTCTATTTTAATTTATTTTCCATTAATTTTGGCCGCGCAAGGTATTGAAGCGCCGGCATATGCTGTCGTCGAGTCTGTCTGTCTGTCTGTCCGTCTGTCCATCTATCCATATATCGGCAAGTCATTCCTAAAAGGTTCAAGAATCGAAGCACTTTCTGCACCATACAATAGAGGGACGTTTCTAGTTTCTTTAGGCCAAATTCCCTTTCTCGAATATAGGGTTTCACCACTAACGAGTGCGTTAGAGAGAGACATCCCTCTTTCGCGTGGTAAAATATCCACCGTATCTCACAAATGGCGCAAGGTAAGATTACTTACTACATGTATTAGTCGCACGTAAGGAAGTCGCATATGGGCTTTCTACTGGTATCGAAATTTGTGATCTTGAATGACCTTGAGCGGCGTAATGGCCGTTATTTTGCATGTTGCATATTTTGTTAAATAAGAGGTATTTCGCATTCTACAGCGAAAAATCGCACTGCACATCGTTGCGCGGCCATGGTCAGCAATAGCTGAGTTCTTGTTTTACAAGTAATTCCGTCTAAAATCGCACTTCGCTTGAAGAAAGTCTGCTACAAAGTTTCTTTGTGTGAAAACTGTCAGCAACAAAGTTTTAAGGCATTCATTAGCCTAACTATTCGTGCAAAAATGATTGGTGGGGAGCGACCCCTTCTACCTGAAATTTTGGGTCAAACTGATCGCGTCGGAGCGAAATCGCCGTTTTCGATCTATTTTCGCTCGTAGCGACTCAGCCGTAACACCTGACGAAAAACGTTCAATTAACACTAATTGGAAGTCCACTACGCGCTTTCCATGAGCCAAAGGTGAACATTGTATGTTGTCCAGAAGTGTCCAAAATTTAAACAATAAGCTGCGATAACTCCAAAACGGTACGATATAGGATGTCAGTTACTATCACTAATATGAAGTCGCATACGGGCTTTTGATTGGTACCGACCTAGATCACCTTGAATGACCTTGAACGGCGTAACAGCCATTATTTTTCGTTTTTTTTTCACCGAATTCGATAGCTTTGCAGGCCGATTATGTCACAGTCGTTGAAGATAGACCTATAATGTCCGCAAAATATTGTCTCTCAGTTCCAGTCTTGCACTTTTGGCCAAAACTAATGCACCCTGCAGCGCGGTCTCTCAGCGATAGCTGAGCATCTTGTAATTCTTAACAGTCAAACGCCATCAAGGAAGGAGTACAAAAATGCACACAATAACTGTAGCAGAAATACAGTAAACTAAGTGAAAAACTAAGTAAAAACATGAAAAAAATGAATAACAGTGAATAGGAGCCTAAGCAACAACACAAGCAATTAATATGCCCCATGAAATATACATCGTAAAACAAGTGAATATTTGTAGAGGTTATAATGGCAGCAATGTATGAGTGTGTTCTGTATTAGTCAGCAGATTGGGATAGTGAGTATACCATAAGCGGGTCCAGGATCGTTGCGGATTTGGCACTAATACCCAATATTCGATACATTTGATAGGCCATATGTCTGACCTACCGAGTGAAAAAATAAGTAAACTTCAGTAATGCACAATCTCTGTGACGACTTCGCTGCTACGTGAAAAGGTGAGCTATCACATGTGAAGAGATCACTGTACGACGAGTTCACTTCACACTGCGCTGGTTGAATTTTTTTTGGTTCATTGTGACGAGGTCAAGTGACAACAGTTACTTCTCTGTAAAGTAGAGATGGGCGAGAATGTTTTTTTCAACCCAATTTTCTCCCATTCCCAATGGTTCATTCCCATTCCCAATCGCAGTTGTAAGTGCTAATTCGTTTAGCCTTTCTGTCTTCAGAAAATATGTTTTGAACGATTTTGCCTACATGTATATATATGCTACATTGCTGTACTGCTGTGTTCCGTCAATAATAGTGATGATGAAATAACAAAATCATACATGTACATTGGTGTTTAGCATCTTATTTAAATATTATTTCCTGAGTATATGTTGCACTACTGTAGACGGCGACGGTGTTGCTGCAATACGAAGTGCTTGCGACGTCGCCCACTGAGCAGTTACGCCAACACCTTTTTAGCGTCTACGACAAGGACGTTCACCCCAGCAATGCTGTTGCGTTGATCTACCGAATCTACTACTTGGACTGCCCGACCCTCGTCCCTGCCAATGGGACTATTACCAGCAAAGTTCACGAAACCAAAGTACGTTCAGCTTCGTTCACCAACCCACGCATATTTCTTCTTGTTCTTGTTCTTGTTCTTCTTGTTCTTGTTCTTCTTGTTGTTCTTCTTGTTCTTTTTCTTGTTCTTCTTGTTCTTCTTCTTGTTCTTCTTGTTCTACTTGTTCTTTTTCTTCTTGTTTTTCTTCCTGTTCTTCTTGTTCTTCTTCTTGTTCTTCTTGTTCTTCTTGTTCTTTTTCTTGTTCTTCTTGTTCTTTTTCTTCTTCTTCTTCTTGTTCTTCTTGTTCTTCTTCTTCTTCTTCTTGTTCTTCTTGTTCTTCTTCTTGTTCTTCTTGTTCTACTTGTTCTTTTTCTTCTTGTTTTTCTTCCTGTTCTTCTTGTTCTTCTTGTTCTTGTTCTTCTTGTTCTTCTTGTTCTTCTTCTTCTTCTTATTCTTCTTCTTCTTCTTTTTCTTCTTGTTGTTGTTCTTCTTGTTGTTGTTGTTGTTGTTGTTGTTGTTGTTGTTGTTGTTGTTGTTGTTGTTGTTGTTCTTCTTCTTCTTCTTGTTGTTGTTGTTGTTGTTGTTGTTGTTCTTCTTCTTCTTCTTCTTCTTCTTCTTCTTCTTCTTCTTCTTCTTCTTCTTCTTCTTCTTCTTCTTCTTCTTCTTCTTCTTCTTCTTCTTC
>Ga0049105_1001650_pt1 | contig 10260 bp, 5 predicted proteins | sample WorMetvaBAHAMAS1_FD_61260 | JGI IMG/M metagenome (GOLD analysis project Ga0049105, IMG submission 61260) | Worm MetaG Olavius vacuus BAHAMAS.1 | ecosystem: Host-associated > Annelida > Digestive system > Unclassified | place: Germany: Marburg | collected 2013-04-09 | reverse complement strand
CTAATGTTTATTGGAATTTAAATATTTTAAAAAATCGTGCTGCCCCAGGGGGCCCCCTGAACCGGGGGGCCCCATGCCATGGCATAATTGGCATACTAGTTAATCCGGCCCTGCCCACCCCTCTCTCCCTTCCCCGGAAATGCGAAGTGTGTTTGTGCTGCCGTGGTGCTGTCTGAAGTCTCGGTAGACGAAGTATTTATGCATTATTTTGAGAAAATAACCCCCACCGGGGCTCTGCCCCTGGACCCCGATGGGGGACTTACGTCCTTCAGATCCCCTCATTGCCCATTCCTGGAAAAAATCCTGCTGGCGCCCATGCATCTAAGTACATTTAACTATTGTTTCTTTTTTTGTAGAAAATACAACTATTATTGTATGACGGTGCTGAGTTTGTGTTGAGCAGCGTCATTAGCAAATGTATGTGCTGGTGATGCGGTCTGATTAGCGCAAGTTACGGTGGTCGTTACCGCAATTCCTGTTGTATTCTGCAGATATTTTATTTAATCTAGTCTACTTTTACGCTTTTTAGTGTTGTTTGGTCATCGAAGTGGAATGTACTGGGCTTGAGTTTCTTCGAATTACCGGCGGCGTTGCGTAGTGCCAGGTCTGACTGGGCTGTGCATTGCTGTAGTCCTGCATGGTTGAGCCGGTGCGGTGCGATGTGCCCGGCTTCATACCCTGGGTGTCGTCATGCGTGTCGCCCGCACACAACGCATCTCGCTGTTCATTGTATTCGGGGCAGGGCAGCGCAGGCGGCAGCGCCGGGCAGCGAGGAAGTTGGAGGAGGGCGGTGTGTGGTCGGCAGGAACGGGGTTACCGGGGGCATCGAGGGGTGGGGAAGAGAGCGGGCAACATTCACGGCAAGCGTGAACTGAATGCTGGCAATTGTAAATGCCCTAGTTGCTTACCGGAGATTCGTATCTTGCCCGTGCCGACAAGGTGCTGCAGCGAAGACTCGGGGTAAGCGGGGAGGTGAGTGCGAGGGGCGATGTTAATTATGGTGAAACCGGTGGCATTGCATTCACAGTGCCTGCCTATGTGACAGCGTGAACTCGAAGCTTTGTGACAGTTGCCATCTCGTCCGCCGCGAACAGCAGCCAGCCAGCCAGTACGCAGTTAATTGCTAGGTGCTGGCAGAATTATGCTCTGAGTGACAAGCCGTTCGTTTGTAACTACATGTATGTTACTGTTAGCGAGCTTGGCCATGTGGGCGTAGCCAAGGGAGTCCTGGGTCATACGAACTCTAAAAGCAAAGGAAGAAAAATGTTTTCTTTTCATGCGAACACTGACATATTGCTGTTGAATAGTTATCTGTAGCTTTATAGGCACGTATCCGATATGATTAGATATTTTAGATGACGGGCTAAGCATAAGAAAGGACAAAAAAAATACTTGCTGCGTTTATGCCAGCTGTACATGTAGTGATCGCAGTACTCTTTAAAGGCAAAACATAAAAGCATTCCGACATAACGTCGGGACGCGCCTTTCTGTTTTGCCTTGTGTCTTTTTTACCAACCAGATTCTAATCGCCCAGACGATTCAGCAGCGCCCCCCCCCCGTCAAAAGTATATCAGTGATTGGGTTCTAGGTCTCGCACAGAAAATTCACTTAGACATTTCACCAACTCCCCCTAATTTTTACGGGGTGTCAAAAATTAAAAATTTGGTTTTTGAGGCGCTGTGGTTTCGAAACGAAGCAACGTGTTGGACGAACAAAACAAAGGGAAACTTGGTGAGCGTCTGTGATAGTCCTCTGACAGTGACTGGCCCAAATTTGGTGTCAGTATACTCAACTCCGAGAACTAATAATCGACTCAAATTTACTCCCTAAAATAACTCGGCCATGGATTGTCAGAGTTTGCTGAAATTTGGTGCAGAGTTCGATCACGTGACGATAGATACACTGCAGTCTTTAAACGTCACAGGGTCAACGGCCAAGATCACAGCATGACGTAACGTATCAGCAGTAAAAACGTAAGTCGGGAACAGATTGGTTGACTGAGTTCAAACTTGATGATGCACAACACGTGACTCATGTTCACGGTCATTAGGCCAAGATCAAAAAGACCGGAAATAGAAATATGACAGATTTTCGGTCGATATACTGTGAAAAAACGCCTGAATATCTCTTCGCAATCACACCCAATTAGTCCTCTCCTTTAGGAAATGGGGGTCGCTGTATCTAATAGTGGTGTCAGAATTTTGACCAGAAACCCGGAAGTAGCATTTCTGCGCATGCGCAATACAAATTAACCGCCCACAAAGAATGGCGCGACGTCGGGGACCAAGTTACAGCGCAACTCAGTTGCCACCTTTTTTAGTAATAAATGTAATTCATGCAAGCGAGGGCTGCAGAGGCCACGAACTGCATGCAGATTATGTGCGAAATGTCATTTCTCGATAGTGAGATGTATACTGATGCATTTTACAGGACATAGCAAACTGTAGCATTTTGTCGGCAGCGTGTTAAGTGTCTGGGTGTGTGTAGGACGAGGCGATGGAAATTTATTCGTTAGTTGCCGTACGTGCGACTGTGCGAGTGAGTCAGTTGACTTGCGATACTGCGATTTCCGGCGTCAAGTGGCCTTCTAGGTCAAGTTAGCATGTGCCACGAAACTGCAAGGCAGCGTGGCCAGAGAGCCTGCCTCGGTACTGGTGTCTGTCGCCCTGGCCGAGGCGGTATACAGTCGCCCAGCCCCGTGCGGTGCGGCTGCCATGTGATGGCATACACTGGCACCGGGCGGGCGGGTGTGCATACGGGCGGTGTTACGTTCATGTTTAATATGGGATTTGCCGTGGTAGTCATCACATTTTATTTTCACCAACGTTGATGAAAAACTACGAACTATAGCTGCCCCCGTTAATTATGACGTGGGTAAAGAGGCTCTGCCTTCACCAATAATAACACTACTACTACTACTTGATGCCAACCAGTCAAGATGCCGAACTCGTCTGGGGAGCGTTGTCGACTCGATAAAAGAAACATTGATGACGATCTCTCGCGTGCCAGTCTCACCAGTTCTGTTGTTATTAAGTAGCGGTATCGATCGAGCCATTGTTTTTCTTGCCCGTCTAAGGCCGCCCTGATCTTATTAGACCTTAGTAATTTGAAGCATTAGCATTTCTTCCATGGATGCGTCTCTGCTGTTAATTACCTTGAAACAAACGTCTAGGCCTAGCCCTGTCCTGTGGAGTGTGGACGTCGATTGGATATCTGTACGGACTGTATAATTCCAGTTTAGGTTGAGCGCCGACGACCTCGATTTCTTCTTTCGGCGGGATTTGGATTTGGTGTGGTACGTGTTTCTTAATAGAGAACTGAGTCGGACTCCAGCGATCGAGTTTGCATTTGGTTGTTGCACGCAGCTAGACCTACGCTAGCTGACAGCGGAAGTAGTTAAACGCGACACGTCGCGGCAGTACGCTGGAAATGCTGGCACGCTTGCCACGTGCCACGAGTGACTGAGTCGGTGACGGGTGTCTGCTCCCCGCGAAGCCGGACACCCTGCCAGCAGTCGATTTGCATATCTCATTTGCGTATGTGTCTGTCGCGCTGTTGCTAGGCAGTGGCCCGCCCGTGTAGCGATGCTGGCTGCTGGCATGTAGAACTTTGTGCGCTGACACTATACTCTGTTCTCGTTGTTTCTCAACTCTTGTCCCAGTTACACTTCTCTGTCCTGCATCTTTAACTTTCTGGGCAAGTGATGTTGGCTGCTCTTTCAACACTATCGGTTGATTGCACTGGCGTGACTGGGGGACGGGGCGGACCGCCTCTGGTGATACCATCCAGGAGAGTGAAATTAATGGAATTCGCGTTCAGCAGCCGAATGAAATTACTTTTTTTGCGGCTGAATTTACAAAGAACACTGGACAAACGACGTTGGAAGGGGAGAGGGTGGTAGTGGTGACGAGACGGTAAGTAAAATGGTCATCAGTTTTCAGAGGACGATGACTCAAAATGGTCGTCACTTTTTTGAGGAAAAAATAGGATGACACCATCAGTTGCCGCACCGTGTGACACCAACCTTAGTGACGCCACTGATTGATTGGTCGGAGTTTTTTGCTGGGGCTTTATCCAGTGAACACAAGACACACTGTGGTCTAGGCAAGGATAGATCGTCTGTAGTTGCTGTTCTAGTTACCAAAGTCCCACCTGGAAGCGTTAGGTTGTATGGCAGGAACGTGAAAAGTTTTGTATAATGTTACAACTTGCAAGGATTATGGCATGCATGCCGGACATACGTTTCTGAATAAATGTGCGTAGCTGTATCAAATACTGTAATATATGAGCTGGGCTGAAATAACTCATCCGGACAACGACGAAAACTACTGTTTTGCAGAAACGAAGTAATATTTAATTCGAATTTTAGTAATAATGCAGCTCGAAAATTGACACGTTAACGAATGCGTTAACGCGTTAAGGATTTAATCGCGATTAAAGAAATTAACGCCGTTAAAATCTAAAAAAATTAATGCAGTACCAGAAAATATCAGCGCGATGTCGCAACAAAAGCCTCCTTTAATCGTCAAAATCACTTCCAAGTCTCAGCACTGCAATTTTTGACAGCGGAATTTATAGCAATTGACAAATGAACGTTTATTTAACGTCAACTGTCAAGCTGAACTTCGTGAAAATTCACAGCAGCACCAGCACGCAAACCCCGCGTTTAGCTCCAACATGCTATTGCTCGGCCATAGGCCTATACTACACCTGCCTCAAAGACATACATAGACAGAACGTGCGTTAATAACGCGTTAACGCGCGACTAAAAATATTAACGCTCGATTACAAAAATAATCCCATGCGAGCATGAATTAATAAGCGTATTGTCAAGGGTTGCAGAGGATGCATGTTAATAGTTAATCGCGGAATTATTACTTGTACTCTGTCGACTCGCCAGGAATAATATTGGGTCAAATTTATCTGCCACTGATGAAATGGTTACTATTGTGATAATTCTGTATGCGTCCGATTAATTAAATGCTTGCCGATATGCCGTTAAAGCCACTGGTTTTATTTTCGCTGTAAAATAAATTACGCCGCTACAAAACCGCTGAAAGCCGCGGACTGTTTGTCTGTCGTTTTATGCGCGAGTGATGGATATATCAGTGTTCTGTCAGTAAACGTGTATTGTGTTATGTTTTCAGTTGAAGTACAAGATTAACAACCTGAGCGCTCTGCGTTACGTGACATCATGCCGGCACCGGATATGCAGCATCAGCGGCTGCGACATATGTTTGCCAGCGCCATCCTGGAACTGTGGAAGAAGGAGACTGGCAGCGTAACATCGGTGTTGATCGAGGGTACGGTGTGTTTGACTGTGCATGGTGGTCGAACGACTGTCATTCAGCTCTGTGATCGTTTCGCCGGTCTGGTGAATGGCGACTGTGATCGGCCGCTTGATATGGGTGACGGCGGAACGCTGCGGCACAGTGACGGGCACCTGTACGTTGCCCCGGCGACGCCGGAGACTCCGGCCAAGTCGCGTGGCCGGACGACAACGGCGACGACGCCGAGTTCAAAGGACAACAACAACAACGTGAGATCGTCGCCCCACGACGCCTCCGCTGAGGTGGACGACTTGGCGGCTGGCGGCAGCGTCGACACCGACGACGACGAATGCAGTCTAGCTGGAGACGACGACGTTGATGACGGACAGTTGTCGATGCTGGTCGACGACGATGAAGCCGCTGGAACTCAGGGTAATGCCATATCTGGACAGACCATGTCCAGTAGCGGGTCTTACAGTCCAGACATGGTTGACGATGGTGCCAAGTTGGACATGGACGACAGCGCCATTCACGACATGTCAATAAATCGCACCAGTAACTCGCTTCCAGATGACTCGTTGGTGGTTCCGTCTCCGCAGCGTGGAGTGCCCAAGACCGTGGCGTTGAGCGGTGGTAACGACCTACTACTGTCATCACCTCATGACTACACAGCACAGGTGCGTAACGTGATCCGTCAGCGGCTGCTGAACGCGACCGGCAAACAGCCGCCGCCGCCGCCGCCGTCGCCGTCTTTCCGCGGACACCCTTCCGCCTCGTTGTCGACGAGCTCGTTGAACGCTGCTGCTGTCGCGTCCAGCAACACCCGGCCACAGAGTTCGCCGTATTACCGTGCGGCCGCCGAGTCGACGCCGCCGTCGCTCTGGATCAAGCGAGAGACGCCCTCCGCGGCGGCGTCCGAGGCGATGGCGACGGCCGCTCGACGACTGGCATCGCAGTATGCCGCGGCAGCCGCCGGCCACATCCCGATGACCCTCATGTCTCCACCGCCAGCGCTAGCAATGTCAGTCGGCCTGCCGCTACCCGGCGTTCCGCTAAACGCTTCTCTTCACAACCTGCTTGGCATGAAGTCGACAACGACGCCGGCCGGGATACCGGTGCTGATGCCCGGATCTACTTCGCCGCGTCTGCCGCCGTCCACGCCCGACTCGAAACGCGGCAGCGGCACGTTGGGATCAGTCGGCGTCGAAACACCCTCCGCCGGGACGAGCGTAGACGCTGGCCAGACATCATCCGAACAGAAGATCTACCGCTGCGACTACTGCAATAAGACTTTCCTCTTCAAGTCCAAGTACCACGAGCACCTGCCCGTTCACACGAGTGCGCGCCCGTTCCAGTGTCACCTGTGTACGCGCACGTACAAGTACAAGTACGACCTGCGCGTACACCTTCGTACACATCTCGGAATCCCGACCAAGTCGACCGTCTGTCCGTTCTGCGCTGCCCGCTTCGCCACCAACAAGTTTCTGCGTCAACACATGCGCGACGCTCACTCCGACCAGAACGGCGTGTCGGCTGTGCCGCCTACCGGCGCGGCCTTGCTCAGTCCCGGCAACGTGGCCGAGATGCCGCTAGCCTCCGAGAACGTCGAGGAGGAACAGGATAGGGACGACGTGGGCAGAGCAGAGATGACAGTGGATGAGTCTAATGATACCCCCGCTACTGTTGCTGGGTCGTCGTCAGAGCCTGCAGCAGAAACTGCGAATACTGCCGAACCGAACGACGCTGGTGAACCGTGAAACATGAACGTTTTCGTCATTTCTGCGCGTCGTGATGGCTGTTTGAGGCAGAATTTTTGGTGTTGTCTCTATAGAATAATGCAGTGCTTCTGTCACTGTACCCTGTACACTGTTCACTAACTGGCGCATTAGACATAGTCCCTGGAACGTTATGAAGATTGCGTTTATTTTTGTGTTGACAGATTTATTTCATGCAATTTATGTTACGGTACTAAAAGTTGTTGAACTACGTATTGACTTCAAGTGACCTGTTTGTCTGTCGTCTTTATTGCCTTTGTGAAATTGTGAGTAACGTGAACTGCAGAGGTGTTGCTTACATATATAGTTTTATTTGTTCACTATTACAGACTTTGCAGACAGTGACTGACTGTTTTCGTGATGCATTTACATGAAAGCTGTAAAATGACGGTACATTTTATGACTGGTATTAATCAGCGTGCGCATCATGCAGTCTTTGCAGATGCTGAACTGTCGTATTCTGTTAGGCTTTGTTTTAGCTGTTGAGTAACCATATCAGAATATGTGGCTTCAAATCATTTTTGTCAGCGTGTTTTAACTTTTATTGTGAATTTTTGTGTTATAAAGAAGTTACCCCACACGTACTGGCCACAGATGTTGTTAATGAAATTCTTTTCATCTATTTCCACTTCTTCATTCCACAAACGTGTTTTGAACGTTTGATATGTTATTTTATCTCCATACAGAATTTACGCCGCATTCCAAGTAAATTCAAATTAACTGATTCAAGCATGTTTTGCTCGTATAGTTTGGTGTTTCGTGAACCTTGGCCAGTTCTTATTTTTATGCTGCCTTCTCCTGTGATGACTGGTGTGGTGTGAAATTAATATGTGATGTTATGTGTGACGTGTGTGCATGTTTTTGAGTGAAATTAAGCCACGAATCTGACACCGATATTTCTGTAGATAATTAATAATTCGATTTCAGTGCTTTATCCCATCATTCGCTTAGGCCTATGTCATTCCCTGTCAGTAATTGACATGTCTCTAACATCTAAAACACAAGCCGCCTTGTCTCTTGTTTTTTACGTTGGCGAAAAACGGTCTGAGTAGGCGGAGTCTTGGGGTCCCTGAAGATGATTTAGAGGCCATTCAGGCTCTCCTTGTCACAGTGAGTGCAGCGATTCATGAATATTCATACTGTGCCTTTTATTAACTTTGTGTTTGTGCTACTAAGCAGCTCTCTGTCGTTATGGCTCATTATGGTTTGGTCATTCATGTCATTTTCACTGCCACGAATCCCAAATTGTTTCGCTGCCATAGAAAACATTCGTTATTCGAAGGTTGGTTATCTTTACCAACACTGAACGTTGAACTTGATGCAGCATATTTCACCATTGTAATTATCCGGTTTACATTGATAGGCTTATACACTCGTTGCTGTATAGGCCTAGGTTGCTTTGATATCGATCTGCCAGCTTGAACATTTATTACTGCACAAATCGTTGTAAATTTCATCACTTAAGTGCGATTTCTAGGCAGAGATTTAATATTGGTTTTAGCGTGTCGACTGGTGCTTTGTGTCAGATGTACTCGCGTATCTCGTGTTGATCAGACTTAACACACTAATTCGACTTGATGAATTGTAAATAGTTGCCTTACTGTAGAATTTCTGAACAGTTATTGTGCATATGTACATTGTACATCATGTTAACGTTTTGCTTTCACGACGTTGTTTTTCGTCTTATAACTTCCCGAGTTGTGCTCAGCTGCTGTGCACGGTTCGAGTTGTTTTGCCGACGTTTCGTCCCGGTTAAAAAAATTACTAAGCCCATCCAGAGGGTCCCTAAAAATGCAGCATGGTTCGTGATCTAATCCCGTCTGGCGAATTTAACGATACTGCTAAAGCTCAATACAACGTGATGTAAAATGGCGATGTGAAAACGTGAAATTCCAGTGAATTGATAGTACTGCATAGCAGGATGAAAAGGGATCTTACCTGCTCCTGTAATAGGAAAGAAGGGAGGGATAGATGGCAGGGACATGGAGCTGATTGGTGGAGACAATCCCTGTGTATAAGAAGATAAATCGAGCCATGATTATGCGTATATGCTTTTGACCGTTTGTACTCGTATGCATTCTATGATTTATGCACGTAAACTTTCGTAAATGTTTGTGATTTGCTGTATATTGCATTCTGTAGCAGCTTCTTACGTTATCAGTGCATATATCGCAGAGGCGCCTTTTATTTCGATTCTGCTAACATAGGCCGCTATTTTCGTCGATGTATAGCTCAGTTTGACATATAGTGTATGCGTTCACCTTTGTGCACTTAACGGTTTGTGCCTTAAACCATGTTTGTACGCGGTTGAGTGTTTTAGCGGAATATTTTGTGAAATTCGTCGATTTGTTGAATTAGCAGAATATCTTGCAGCACTCGGGAATAGAATGACATTAACACTGACAGCGTTGTATGTGATTTTCTGTATTATATGAATGATATGCAGCCATGCTACATGCATTCAGAAGCTGACAGAAGCCAGTTTAGTCTAGCATACAGCATCAAAATAAGAAGCCGGAGTGACAAAAACTAAAGCAAGAGCTCAGCTATTCCTCAGATGGCCGCGCAACGTTGCACAAGTCGAATTTTCGCTTTCGAGTGGGAGTACCTCTTTAACGCAGTCTTTCTCAGTAATCTCTTGAGAATATCACCATAAATCATATGTTGCTGAAAACTGGAGTCTGTGGGCCACATTTTTACCGCGCTGCGTGGAATGCAGACGCGGTCTAGCGATGAGAATTCTGTCTGTCCGTCTGTCACACACGTGGATTGTGACAAAACTGTAGAAAGATCTGTCCAGATTTGTATACCAGATGAAAGAACATTTAGCCTAGTTTTCTGAGAAGAAGAATGGTTGGTGGGGGGCGGCCCCGTCCACCTGAAATATTGGGTCAACCGGCCCCCGTTGGAGCAAAATCGCCGATTTTGAACCGATAATCGCTCGTAGCGCCTCAGCCGTAACACCTAGCGAAAAAAGTTCAATTAATGCTAATAGGAAGACCACTACGCTCTTTCCAATGAGCCTAAAATGATCGTCGTACGTTGCCCCTAAGTCCCCAAAGGGGGTCTTAAAAACGCAAAACGGCCGATTTCCATAAAAAAATCGGACTTCGCTTGAAGAAAGTCTGCTACAAAGTTTCTTTGTGTGAAAACTGTCAGCGGCAAAGTTGTAAGGCATTCATTGGCCTAACTATCCGTGCAAAAATGATTGGTGG
>Ga0049105_1001649_pt1 | contig 10260 bp, 9 predicted proteins | sample WorMetvaBAHAMAS1_FD_61260 | JGI IMG/M metagenome (GOLD analysis project Ga0049105, IMG submission 61260) | Worm MetaG Olavius vacuus BAHAMAS.1 | ecosystem: Host-associated > Annelida > Digestive system > Unclassified | place: Germany: Marburg | collected 2013-04-09 | reverse complement strand
AAGTTATAAAGTTAAGATTTTCACAGAATTTTAAATTTAATTCACTATTGCAATATTAAGACTTACTAAGCTCTTCCTACATATATACAGACAATTTTGTGAAAAAATGTTACGTTATTTTGGAGAAATTGCATTTTTCTTATTACGTTGATCGTAAGTTTTGTGTAAGTTCATCCTAAGTTTTTCTTAAGATTTTGCTAAATCAGGCCTTATCCTAAGTTTTTCCTAAGTTTTTCCTAAGATTTTTTGAAAATCGGGCCCCAGAACGACAGGTGTTATGTCGGGCGACCTTCGGGTACATTTGCAATTATCACCTTTTCTAGTTTGATTTTTTCGTGTAATTATATTTCTTTTTGTATAACTTTTAGCAATTCAGCTTCTAGATGCAAGGTTGTTACTTCAATTCATGTTCCTACCACGGCGATTACGCTAGAGTGCACTGAGTGTGACGTCAGTACGTCACGTGACGAGCACCTGCAACCAACTGCGTTGTTGTCCTTATGACAACACCACTTACATGCGCAATAAGCTACAGCCCGCGGCGATATAGCGCATCAATTCCGCATCGTGCTCCGCGCTGATGACACCCGGGCGTCGAGGGACGCCACAACCAGTAAGCCTAACGCATCAATAATTAACGTCGGGAACCGTCAGACGCCTACGTAGTGCTGGTAATGTGCGAGATGTATTTGCTTGGCCAAATTTGCAGTTCCTAGTCGACGCCGTACGTACAAATGAGAACCATTTGCTATGCAAAAGACATTTAATGTCCAATTTCGAGCGCGGTTGGTGGAAGGCTACGGACAAAGTTGTAGCAATCGTTCAACTGAAAACGTTTGTAAACATGCTTCACGGAGATAAGTTTTAAAACAAAATTTATGAATTTATGAAATGAACTTTTACAAAACGTTGACAGCTAAAACTGCGGTGCATATATGTTGAACTTCTCTAAGTGACAAAACAACAAATGCAGTAGGAAAAACTAGAAAAGCTCATCACTAACAGTTCAGTTTATTTATTTAATATCAATCTCGTACAAGAGTACACCAGAAAAGAAAAGAGAAAAAAATAATTATTTGACCGTTTTATTAATCACTAAGATTCACTTTTTGATGACGATAATTGTTATTTGTTTAGAATCAAATTCATTATATTAGAGCGCGGACTTTCGGTCGAGGAAACACAAAAATCATTGTAACTGTTCAGGTTTCTTTTTGCGAAATATTTGCTGGAATGAACTTCCTAATAAGGAACTTCGCCAACCTGCTGCTGGTGAGTCCCTGCCACTGTTATCTTATCGCGCTCTACAAATCGACATTTTCTTACTTACTTACTTACTTACTTACTTACTTATTCACGCCAGTTCATCACCTTCATCGCCACTTTCACATGCATTGCTCACTCTTTCTTCCATTACAGACTCTCCACACTCAAAATTTACCTTTTCCATCATAAGGCAGTTCATCATCTTCACCATCTTCACTATCGTCTGCTTAGGCTGTAAGAACTCGCGTGTTATAAATTTTTTATACATACATGCATAATATCATGGCTTGCAGTTGCATCTTCTCTTACTAGCTCAGTATTTCATTCTGAACTCAAGACTTGGCTCTTCAGCAAAATCCTTTCCTCCATAAACCTTCTCCTTTCCTACCGGACTGATTACACGGACTCTCGGACCATCTAATGATTTTCCTCTGCTCAACGGCTGGATTTGTTTGCATGGTGTGTTAGACTAAGCCGGCTCCTAGTCGGTTTTTGAACGCAGGTTAAGTCACTGCACTTTCACTTCACTTTCAAATCCTTCCCACCGTAGTCTTCATCACCATTTCGGACTAATTTGTCGGATTTTAGGACCATTACAGGATTTAATTAGCTCATCAGTTTTTTGTTTTGATTTCTGTCTTTCCAGCTTTGATGTTTCATTCGTGTCATAAACTAAGCTGATTAAATCAGCTTTCAATTGCACGTTAAATCTTAGCAATTTCATTTCCTTTCACTTACTATGGCTAATATAGGTCTCTGTCGTGCCATGATCAAGACAGCGAAGCATCGAGCAATCGAAAATTACTACAGTTAAAAGGCCGGGTCGCAGCGGTCTGTCGGTGACAGGCTATCGCTCAGACTCGATTACGCAGTAGGAACGCTTTTATGTGGCTTACTTTGATTTCTTGAGTCGGCACGAACTGGTATTTTACGGCAGGGGAAGAAGGGCTCAGATAGGCCATAATATAGCGTACATTTATACTGTCTGTCGTAAACAGGTTTAGCGGGTAATTAATCGGGTAACCGGTTAACGGTCGGTATTTTCGTTTCCGGTTTCTGTGAAAGAGTAATTGCATAGCTCAGGGAGGCACTTCACCACACTCGGCGTGGTCAGAGTCGCGTCTACGCGACGCCCGAAGCGTCTCCGACGACCGGAAAGGCGTCTGGACCGTCAAAACCACGTCGGCGACGAAACCGGAAGTAGAAATATGGCGGTCATAACGGCAACGGGCGAGTCCACTGCGAGTCCATATTGGACCCCAATACCCCGTACGGGTCTATCGGCCGCCATTTTGACGCTAGAAAACTACTTCCGGTTTACCTCAAACCGGAAATACTATTATCGGACGTCTGTTGATCTTCAAGACGGCTGTAACACGATCTACAAGCGATCGTCGTAAGTTTATCGGGCATATATGCCAAAAACGGTCGCCAAAGGCCATTTCCGGCCAAACCGGAAGTAGAAATATGGCGGAAACTGCAAAAATGAACTCGCAACTATCGACTTCCTTTTCGACCCCCAATACATTATGGGGTCTATCTCGACGCTATCTGGCACTTCTCAGGGGAGACCTTACTATTGCGCCCATTATAAACGACGTTGGACTTACTCGTTTTTGCGCGAAGTTGCACTGTGAAAATTGCCGAAGTAATTATTGAGATGTTGCATTATGTTACGTATATTTTATTCTTCATCGCATGATTTGCAATGCCTCGCATATCTTGCTTGCCTTGTTTTTGTCCTCCCCGAAGATTGGCAGCACTATGGGCTGTTCTTTACTGAACTCTCTATAGCGGTAACGAAAGTGGAGGACAGTCCGAAAGGTCACGATGCTGGTCCCTGCTTCTGTGTGGCAACGTCACACAGAAACTGCCTGCTGCACGTCGTTTCTTTGTTGCTGCTCCGAGACTTTGGAACTCACTTCCACTGAACTGTCGAACTGCTCCATCCGTTAACACATGTAAGATCCGTCTCAAGACATTTCTCTTTGATTCGGCATAACCGCACTGTAGCACGCGCCTCTGTACTATGGCGCGATATACATTGATTGATTGATTGAACTTAGCGTGGACGCCGAGCCACTTCACTACAGTAGGCCTACTGTGTTAATACGAATAAACAACGACACTGAGAGTAATGTTTCTTATTCGCACAGCTTCCGTCCGTAGAAACCCGGAAAGCCTTACAAGCCGCAACAACGTCCACGGCAAAGTCCGAACTTCTAAAGACAGACGCGTACTCCAGTTGGGAAATGTTTGACTGTGAGTGTAACATGACAATAGGAACACTCGGGACGAGTATCGATCCTTCGATAACAAATACGAGTGTCTCAGTCTGGTATGTCCAATTCTCAACCTTGTGATGACAGTTGAGTCACGACCACTCATGCCGTTTTATTTGGTTTTGCGCAAAGAACAGGCTTGACGGCATACAACTTGTTTGGTACCCAGTTGCCCCAGAGCTGCTGCCATGACACATGAAGCATATAACAATTTCATCAAGATGCTTCATAGTCTGTGTTTTCTAAACACATTCGTTAGCTTTTCTGGCAGTTCATGAACAGTCCATGCTGTATGCGGTATACGTCAATGTCTGACGTATGTCTGTGATAAATTTATAATTGGCAGCGCACGGCAGGTCGTTCTGGACGAATTCCCAGTGGTGTCAATTAAACCATCCGCGACCGTGGGCAACTGGGCATACTGATGATACTGTAATTAGACGCGATCTTTTTAACAGTATGCCTCTCTCTCGAATGAGATCCGATGAAATATTACCTCAGTTCTTTTTTGATAACACAAGTATGAGGTTTATATACCTACAAGAAATGATTGGCAGTACAACAATGTTGTTTTTTACAGCGCGTCCGCATGGCTCGCCATGCAGACCGCTGTACTAGCTAGACTATTTCTGTCTGTCCGTCTGTCTGTCCGTCTGTCCGTCATTCCGTCACGTTCCGGTGTTTTGTCCAGAGGAATGAAGATGCGATCGTGTGGTTTTAGCATCTGGTAGGACAATCCTTCTAGTTTCTGAAGAGGTAAAGTGTATACGGATATTCGCAGAGAATCACCCCCAGTGGGGGCGTTAAAGTACAGCACCCCTATCACTAGCGAGAATTTGACCAATAATCGGCCATAACTTGGAAACGGTGCAAGATATGAGGTAACCACTAATAGGAAGTAACATATAAGCTTTTGATTGGTACCAAAATTGGTGACCTTGTATGACCTTGAACGGCGTAATGGCCATGTAGTTTGTGTTATTTCGCCGAATTCGGTAGCTTTTTGCGCCTGTTACGTAAAAGTGGTTAAAGATACACCGATACATTCTGCGAGTGAAATGTTGCCTGAAGAATCACGTTTTCAGCGGTATATCGCTTATGGCGATGTTTGCATGGAATCACCCCTAGCGAAAGCGTTAAAGTGTAGCGCCCCTGTCGCTAGCGAAAATTTGACATAAAAGCCATTACTTGGAAACGGTGCAAGATAGACGGTAAGTTACTATTTATTAATCACTAATAGGAAATGGCATATGGGCTTTCGATTGGTACCAAAATCGGTGACTTTGAATGACCTTGAACGCTTCGTAATCGCCATTATTTTGCATTATTTCGCCGAATTCGGTAGCTTTCGTGGCCAATTACGTAAAAGTAGTTGATTAGCCATCAACAGATTTTCTCCCGAGAAAAGTCATAAAGTACACCAACTAAGCACTACGGATGCGCTGTGCTCTTCGCGGTAGCGGATCTTCTTGTTGATGATATCATATGTTTCATCGATGGCTCTAGAATTGAAAGCTATAGCCAGTCGGGTGCAGGTCTCTTTAATAATACTGAGAGAAAAGAATTTTCGTTCCCTCCTGGTAAATTTAGCTCCGTGTTTCAAGCTGTTTTATGCTATTCTTTAGCGTGCAAAACTAGAAGGCTTACTCTCTAGGGAGAATGCATCCAATGCTATCTGATAGTCAAGCAGCTCTTAAGGCTCTGACTTCAGTCAAGATCCCTTCCGGGTTAGTAGTAGAAGTTATAGAAGCGCTCCAGCATCTAAGCAGTTTCAACAATGTCCGGCTGGTGTGGGCACAGGGACACTGTGGAATAATGGGGAACGAAATAGCTAATTTTCTTGCCAAACAGGCTTCTCAGACTCCTTTTACAGGTCCAGAACCTGCATTAGGACTTAGTCTCACCATTGTATACCTACGTTACGCCGTCAAGAAGTGGTCCATCCGTCAACAGTGGAAGTTACGGCAGACTGGTTGCCGCCAGTCAAAAGAAATAATACGTAAGCCACCAGACACTGGGTTGAGGAAATATGTTGTGGCTTTACCAAGGAAAAAATTACCTATCTTGGTTGGCCTTTTGACCAGTTATACCGAACTCAATCGTCATCTGTATATAATGAAAGTCAGTGATGACGAGCTATGTCCATTCTGACATGAGGAAGAAGAATCTGAACAGCTCACCGACTACCTCAAGACTGCTGACCTCTTGCCACGGTTCCAGTCCGGCTTCAGAGCGGGCTATTCCACTGAGACGGCTATATTGCGGGTGTTGTCCAACATCTTGGCAGCGGTCGACGGCGGCGATGTTGCGGCCCTCGTCCTTTTGGATTTGTCGGCCACTTTCGACACTATCGACCACGCCATCCTGTGTCGTCGCCTGCAAACGTCGTTCGGCCTGTCTAGGGCCGTACTGGGCTGGTTCCAGTCTTATCTCTGCTGTCGGTCTCAATGTGTCCATCGTGGTCAATGAAGTCAGCCGTCACTATGCTCACGTGTGGAGTTCCGCAGGGGCCAGTATTAGGCCCGATCCTCTTCATTCTATGCATGACAGACCTAGTTGCTCTTATCGAAAAACATGGCTTCCGATCTCATCTATACGCTGACGATTCACAAGTTTATGGCTGGTACAGATCGTCGGATGTTGCCGACTTTCATCTGCGCCTGTCTAATTGCATCGATGACGTCACGTTGTAGATGGGGGCGAATCGCCTGCAACTTAATACCAGCAAAACTGACGTGATCTGGTGTTCCACTTCACGTCGACAGTCTCAGTGTCGGCTCTGACTTCATCAGCCCGTCGAGCAGTGTTCGTAATCTTGGTATTTTCCTCGATGCTGATTTGACCATGAGGACGGATGTTCAGCGGACTGCAGCTGGTGGCATTGCTGCCCTGCGCACGGTGCGCAGTATCCGGCGCTCCGTCCCGACGTTTGTTTACCAGACATTGACTGTCTTGCTGGTTGCGAGTCGCCTGGATTACGATAATGGAACCCTCGTCGTAATTCCGGCCAATTTGAGTCGTCACCTACAGTCAGTGCATAACGCTGCTGCACGCTCTGTCGCTGGACTTCGACGCTCGGACCACATTACCAACACACTTGCTAGTTTCCACTGCATGCTGCGTGTTCCCGAACGCATCCAGTTCAAATTGGCGACTGATTTACAAGTCGCTTCACGGCCTCGCACCGCAGTACCTTGTTGATGACATGCGCTCTAGGCAGACGACGACTACGATCAGCAAGCTCTTTCCGGCTGGAGGTACCAAGAACTCGGCTGGTTACTGTCGCTGACCGAACCTTTAGTGCTGCTGGATCGAGGCTGTGGAACAGTTTACCGCGCGATGTCACTGAGTGTCAGACTCTCGATGTTTTTCGTCGAAAACTCAAACTTTTCCTTTTTAGTTTGTCTTTCCCTGGACATTGATTGATTGTTTGTTTGTTTTTTTACGTGGACCTTGAGGTTTTTTACTTAGGCCACGCTAAAATGTTTATATACAATACAATAATACAATACAATCTTCACTGCATTTCTTAGCGAAATGTATTGCAACTATTACTATCCGGAGGGATAATTTTGGTCATCATTTGCTGGACTACAACGAGCTTAGTAGAGTTCGTTGGTTCTCTCTTATGAAGTTTGTTAAAGCTTCTGAGATTTTAGGCCATTGGCCCTATTGGAGTTGCACATTAGGCACGACTAAGTGGCCTCAGCGCTGGCGTCAGCCTCCCCCTCCCGAAGGTATGAGGTACACGAATCTGGCTTTATATGATTGATCTCGACCCCAACAACATTGTCTTGGCCTCAATTCAGCGTGGCAAACTGGCGGTAAAAAGTCTGTGCTACGCAGAATTCATACAGACTGGGCTGCTGCAGCAGCCAGTAAGTAAGTAAGTAAGTAAGTAAATGTCGATTTGTAGAGCGCGATTACGTAACACTTCTAATGTGCTAACGTTTTGAATGTCCGGCGAACAAATACGTCTTCAAGTCCGGTCTAAATTGTTCGGAGTCAACAGTGATGTGCTTTATGCCTTTGTCAACATCATCCTCGCATCGCCAGTGAATCGATACTAGTGGCGGACAAAGGACGGGTACATCGGATACACGTCATTTGACTTTTTATGTCTATTTGGTTTAGGAGATACATAGGTCTATCGATTATAAAGGCCGCGCTACACGGGCCGACCTGACGGGCCGTCGAGTCGGGCCGAGACGACGGCCCGTCGGGTCTTCTGATGTAGCGCGGCCTTTAGTATAAATTGCCTAAATGGTAAGAAAGTATATCCCGAACCAAGGTTTTTATATTTCGAAATGGGGGACACTCCATTCCAACAATTTTCTAGGCTCGATGACGATTGCCATACTTCGTACCCGGACTTTGAGAACTTTGACACCGCCTGTGGAGGCCTGTCCAGGCAAGTATGCTAGCGAAATAGGAGCGATAGCAGACCCATCATTGTCTGCATTTATACGATGTTAACGTTTTCCACATGGTCAGAATAAAACGAAATATATAAGCATGTTTCTCAGCAAAGTGGGCCCCTGGATCCGCCACCGAATACGGATCGTGATCGGTTTCTGATATTAATGAACCACCTCAGTGCACCTGCGCCGTTTCGTCTCTGATAGATTGCATTGGCGGAGCTTGCGTTCCCATGTAACAGCGCACCGAGTGACGCACAACATCCGTCCACGACAGACTTTCAGAGCAAACACGCCGATAGCTCCTCATTACTCGTACATCTCTTTTCAACTGTTGGTCTAATCCACCTTCATCTCCCGCTCCCGGATGGTGAGAATAGGGCGTGTAAGTTATTTAACATACGTCTCTATGCCACACTATGTTTTAACTACTTCCGGTGACATCGTCGTATGTTTTCATACGGCAGTGTGTTTGAGTTGTTACGTAATGGCGTTTTCAATTTGTTATTGCGCGAATTATACCCAAGGGAAACCGAAGTTATCGCAGAAGTCAGAAAACGCCGAGGCGGATAACCGGGTTTTGAAGTTTTCGTATGACGCCAACTTACGTCATGTTGAATCCTCAGTGCGATGTCACTTGAAATACAAGAATGGTCGCATAAAAGTAGACCTAGGATAAATAATCTTTATTTACTTACACGCCCTATGGCTTTCCTTAAACTCGAAAGTGTGGGCCACGTTAAACATTTTACATTGCGGGAACAGGGATTTTTGACCTTTGTTGCTCCTGTGATTTTGACCTTGACCCGATGATTTTCATATACAAGCTTGATCCGTATTCCCTTGAGATACCGGATGAGCAAATAATCATGAAATTCGTACGTCAAGGCTTTCGAAAGTTATCGTCTGACATGTTTCTCTCGGGCATATCATGAACTTGAGTCGTATTCTCTCGCGAGTTATCGTCTGACATATACATATACATACACACAGACAGACAGACACAGACAGACAGACACGACCGAAATCATATACCACGCCGCTTTCCAGACGGTCAAAGACGATAAGCAAATAATTCCTAAAAACAGTCACAGAATCCTTGAAATCAGTCCGGTGTGCGGGTGGAAGTCTGTGACGGGAAGCAAGGATTTGTGGTTCGTGGTTTGTGGTCGTATTGTTAATCGTTTAGTCCAATACACTAGTCTTGTAATCGGACGCAAGCTGCGACGCAGCACACAGTAGCACACTGCAGTAGTACATCTGCGGTTTCTAACAACTTAAGCTCCCTGCACTGTCCGCGTGCTTCTCGGCGTCCTCATTGCTTACCGTAGATTTATCCTGACACACGTACGATCCGCAAGGTTTAGTTCCAGTCGTTACAATTCCTACTTGGAAGCGTCCAGTCCAGTTAGTCAGCTATTCAATCAATCAATCAAAAACTGTTTAGTACCAGGCCGAACCGGCAATACAAAGTCAACAAAAACAAGAGCTCAGCAAGTGCTGAGATGGCCGCACACTTTGCACCAGTCGATTTTTTTCGCTTTCGAGTGGGGGTAACTACCTATCATTAACGCACTATTTCTCAGTAGTTTCTGAGAGTATCGCCATAAGTTATTGTCTGAAACTACACTGTGTTCCAAAAAAGTGACGCCAAAATTCAAATCACTATAACTACTGCATATCTTATCAGAATTAAATATCCTCTTAGTGGCTTTAACTATCGTCCTGGTGTAAACGTTGCAAATTTCAACAAAATCCACCGCAAAGTTTCTGAGCAACAGCTGTTTTAAAAATGGAACTCAAAAACAGAAGTTTCCAATATGGAAAATGCCGATTGGACGGAAGAGGCAGGTATCAGCCGAGCGTCCCTGCGTACTCGGTCCACTTTCTCAAAATCTGTCATGGTCTCGGTCGCCGTGTCGATACTTGGTACTACCGAACTGATGTTCATTGAGCCTGGTGTAAAAATTAATATGGCGATTATACCGTGACGTCTTGCTCGGTCAGCACCTTTTGCCGGCGGCGAGTCGTTCCATAGCAGGAGACTTCTTCACTTTCCAACAAGACAATGCTCCAGCTCACCGAGCTGGTGACACCGTGGAGTTTTTTGTCTCGCAGTACACCAGATTTCATCTCACCATTGCTGTGGCCGCCCAATAGCCCTGACCTAAATCCCATGGACTATGAGGTGTGGGGCGTGCTCCAGCAACGCGTCTACCATAGCAGAATTCGCGACGTCGACCACTTGAAACAGCGTCTCATCGAGGAGTGGCGTTGCTTCGACCAGAACATCA
>Ga0049105_1001648_pt1 | contig 10261 bp, 3 predicted proteins | sample WorMetvaBAHAMAS1_FD_61260 | JGI IMG/M metagenome (GOLD analysis project Ga0049105, IMG submission 61260) | Worm MetaG Olavius vacuus BAHAMAS.1 | ecosystem: Host-associated > Annelida > Digestive system > Unclassified | place: Germany: Marburg | collected 2013-04-09 | reverse complement strand
TGAACTTTTTTCGCTAGGTGTTACGGCTGAGGCGCTACGAGCGATTATCGGTTCAAAATCGGCGATTGTTCTCCAATGGGGGCCGGTTGACCCAAAATTTCAGGTAGAAGTGACAGACGGACGGACGCACAGACAGACGGACGGACGGACAGAATTCTCCTCGCTATACCGCGTCTGCATTACATGCAGCGCGGTAAAAACGAAGGTTCAGAAAAATCTCACCTTGGGTGGATGTACGCTGAGGTCTCTGTGAAAGAGTGCTGTGTACGGGAGCTCCTCCGTCGTTGTCCATGTCGTCTTCAGACCGACGTGACTCAAGACCAATATCAATCGTCGTCTCTTGATCACCCATTGCTGCATACGAATGCAATTATCTCTTTTACACAGAATTTGCACCTGAATTTGTCATACAAAATTGTCGTCGACCAGTCAAGACTCAACAAAGTTTCTCACATGTCAACATAGTTCTGTAACATAGATATACAGTGTCTGCGAATTCGACATCAGAAGCGGTGACTTATCAAAAAATACGGTAATCCTGTTCCATAATAGTAGGCCCTATCGGAGGTTACGATTGTAAGCGTAGGTAAGTTAGTGTTAATCATTAATAGGAAGTCGTATATGTGCTTTCGATTGGTATCAAAATCGGTGACCTTGAATGACTCTGAACGGCGTAATTGCCGTTACATTGCGTTATTTCACTGAATTTGGTAAACCTGTGTTCCAACACATAACAGCGTCGATCTGTGGCAAAACTTATGCACCAGTCTATTATATTTTTATTGCGTGTACGATGTCGTTGTGAAAAAAAGTTCACGTGCGCTATCTCATCTCCTGATGAGTTTCTTGTATAACAGGCTATGGATACCGCCCAACCCGTGATCAAAGTAATTGTGCTATTTGGTGCTTTTATGTGTCGAAAACTTATTTATTTATTCTCGTATGAAAGACATTAGATTATTTTTTCAGAGCATTGCTGCTCAGAGGGAAAGTTTGTCTGAACGCAGAAACATATAAACAAAAATATGCCATTAGTCGGCTAAAATAGTTTACCTGGTTCGGACTGTTTCGCTAATGTGTCGTCTCTCTCCACTTCATCAACTTCATTTGTTATGTTCCTACATCAACCACAGTTATTACTTTCGTTCGTTCATAGCCATTATAATGTATGTTGAAGTTTCTTGAAAAGATCGTCATCTGACGCACATACTTACATCGCCTACTGGATGACGGACCTGCTGTGTTAGTTTTTACTTAACTTTACTTTTCGTGAATGCATCTTACATTAAGCAAACTACGTTAATGCACAAAACGATTAATTTAATCATGGCTGAACATCAATAGATGAGCTTAATTATGGGATTGCATTTAAAAAATCATTCTCGAAAAATGTCAAGTTCCTTCAAACGACGTATTTCGTTAAGCCTAACATTATCGAAAAAAACAAGATGCTCATACATTCTACTGATGTTGACGTATGTGCATGGTCTTAAACAGCGAAGTGACCTAGGCATATGGTAAACTCGTCACATGTCATTGTCCTCGTCACAAGATCATTGAGCATTCACAGTTCGTTGAACTGGTAAGATGATTTCGGCGTGTGATGAGATCACAGTTTGACGAGTTCATTGCATTTTTGCGGCGAGTTCACTGTGACCACTTCACCGTGACGACTTCAACGTTACGTTAATATGTTAACTCGTCACATGCTTACCGTGTGACGTGTTCCCTGGCTTCCTGTGTATGGTGATGAAGGCTCTCCTAAAATAATAATCAAGCAATAGACAAATCTAAGACAATATGAACAGATAAAGACAATTTCAGAAAACCTAGGCAGAGCTGGTGTCCGGCAGGCACTCGCGCTGCAACCCATGATGCAACAGAGAGTTTCGTGATCAGTTTGTTACGGCTTCTTAACGTAGCAGCATTAAACCATGACACGCCAGCCACTGAAGTGAAGTGAGCGAAATATGATGATGCGCGAAATATCTTAAACAAAATACAACCAACACATTCAATACAATGTACACTCTACTGTTTGTTATTAGTGGTCATGTCAATGCAAAACAGTATCTAAGACTATACAACCATTGTAACTGAGCCGCATGGTGTCTAATGTGGTTAATTCAGTGTCATTATTTTGTTTGTCATTTTCAACAGGTTGTGGTTCTCTAGTGCTGACGCTTTCGGCTATAATTCAGCTCGATCTATTTCACATGAGAAAATTAAACTGTTGTATACCTAAACTGCCATGCAGGCTCTAGTGCATCGTGTATTATGCCAGAGACAATAGAAATACGGAATCTTATAGTTGGATTTTTATTACGGCTAATACAACAATACTGCAGTCCGTTGATGGAAATAATTATGCCGTTGTTGCGTATCTACAGTTTTATAATGGAAAATGTATAAGGTCGTTTTCGCCTATTCTAAATCGACTGAATATCAAGCCGAGCTGCCAAGAGTCCCTACATGAATGTCATAAGTTAGACAGCTGAATTTAGAATTCTAACGACTCACAGTACATGAAACAGTCTGTATCTGCTCTGCGCGACAATAGACTCTCACTGAACTGAACACGTTCTGGACAGAGGCTGAAAACACCACCCGGTGCTGTTGTGGTGTTTCCGCGATTTCGGTGCTGTCTACAACTCTCCATATTTATTTCCTTGCTTACTTACCAGGGGATAATGTAAAGCCATTGTCACGAAACTGATTGTAAAAGAACCTGCTAAACTTACCTGCGATGGTTAGTACAATGAAATAAAGTGCAGCATAGTTAGGCGAAACAAAGCAAACACTTCAAACAGACTACAGTGTACATTGGATGAACACAAAGGTTCTGTGTAGCTAAATGTATGTGAAATTTTCTGTCAGCGAGCCAACGCAGGCCCCGGCGTCTACCTGGCAAATGCTACATGGCAACGTCTGTTGATCACCTTGTCAACCAATATCAACAGCTAATGACAGTGGCGGACTCAGAATATTTGAAAGGAATGAATGTTGCTTTATCATTTTCTTGCTGGCAGCCGTTCAGTCCGAAGTAGATATTCGACAGTTTACGACTTCGAAATTGCATTGAAACCTGTAGGCCTAATGAAAACTACAAAATGTTAATCCGACATCCTATGAGTAAATTGTTCATTACTCGATTTCGACGCCAGTTTTCTGATCGGACGTTAACTTTTGTCATTCTTACCCATTGGAAAAAATTGCCGTCTGCTGCCGAATTGTTGGAATCATTTGAAACTGTATCAGGCGTCACAGTCAAAACTTTCTGCCGGAAGTTGAAGACGTATTTGTTTGGTCGAGACGCCAGCACCTAGTGACTGTTGTTTTTAGGCGCTGTGTATAAATGACCACACTACTACTACTACTACTAGGAATGGCATACTCCTTTTTGATAACGCTGGGCAAATTACTTGTGCCTGTGTAATTCATGTACAAATGACAAAATGCTGAAAACAGTGTAATTTCGTAATTAATTACAAAACACATTTAAATTCATCACCAAATTAGCTATTTTGAACTGCATTCGATTACAAATTACTACACTTACTCCTTGTTGTAGGCTCATCTGTTGCGTAGTCATTCGGAGTGTTGCCAAAACAAGCCAAACAGTGTATAAAACTGCAAATGTGTACGATGTGAACAGTTCTTTTTTCTCTCCACAAGTGGTATGCCCTGTTAATATCACATGGCTTGTGAACTGGCATTGGGATCCAATCTGTGTTGTTGCATCATGGATCAAGAGCTCACAGTAATGACGGGTCGTGTGTCGAGGACATATTATTATTATTATTATTATTATTATTATTAAATCGTACTCATGGTACAACACACATACACACATACAATGATAAAAGAAATAAAAGAAAATGTAAGGCAATGACAACAGAGCAAATTAACCGATAAAACCTACTCAGTGATTGTAAAGCGAATGATAGACTCTAATTCATCACAGTATACAGTGACATTTATCTACTCTGAACATTAGCTGGGATATGGCCGCGTAATCACGTATAACCCGCTAGCGAGAACTGTGCGCTCTACGCAGTGCGTTATGTATCGCCGTCTGGCAAATGGTAAGGGAAAATGTCACGGCGCTTAGCTACGTTGCGCGATAAAGAAGATAGCGGTGGGTCAGTTTTGAGGAAAAATTAGAACAAAAAGCGCGCGTCAGCGATCATGAGTCATATGTTGCTGGAAAGTGGATTCTTGGGCTATATTTTTACTTAAAAAAGAGTATGGTCTATTTCAACCAGTTTAACATATAATAGTTGGCCCCGAAGCTACATGTTTCGAAAAGATAACACAAAATAACGACCATTAAGCCGGTTAAGGTCAATCAAGGTCACCAAATTTAGTACCAATGGAAAGCGTGATTTGCTACTAGTAAATGATAGTAACTTATATCCTCGCATCATGAACCGTTTTCAAGATATCGCGGAGTATTCGTCAAATTTTCGATATCGTCAGGGGTGCCTCTCTGTAAATTGTAGCGCACTTCTTCGCGGTCAACTCCGAAATTTTGGACTACAAAATTTGGTGCCAAGGAACTAGGAACATCGCTCTATCGTACTTTGTCCATCCCTTTCCTTTCTACCAGAATAGTCAAACTCCGTTTCGAGGCTGGAAGTCGTAGGAAGCGACCGAACCTGGGTTTAGTTTGTTGTGTTTATTTTGTGTTATCTGTATTCCTTAGTCAAGATGCATTTTGGTGTTTTGTTGTATTTGGTTTAGTTTAGTCTTGTGTCTTCCTTCAGTGCTTTGACACTGTTGGTTGGGTCATTTGACCCGTAAAAACCCGTCGCCGATATGACCTATGTGTTTGGTGGGACGTTGAACATTGCTCAACTTAACTCAGCTCTATCGTACGCTAAAGAAAGTACTTCGATAGCTTAAACCATTTAGGCGTAACTCACGAGTGTGACGCACGGTCAGAGGGAAAAACGGACAAATATTATCGTAGCAAATTTTACGCATAATTCCAGTATTGCGCGGCAAGAATACTAAAGTACTGAAAACTAATGAAAACTATATGAAAGTTGGGGTTCAAGAAATTGATCATTTAAGCTTATTTATTTTCTTTCAGCAGGATAATCTGTTCCAATATTTTCTGTCAATGATCGGCGGGGTAGTCTTGTAATCATCCAAGCAAAACTAAACAATCTCCTTTCAATGCCAGAGAAAGCAGAATGAACATTGTTTTTGTAATCAGCTAACTATACAAAATCGTTAGAGTACTCTTCTTTTTCTCCAGACACTGCAGCACTTCAACTTCACACATGTTGGTCATGATATTACGATTTGAGTCCGTGACAACCACCACGAATTAGTGTTATACTTTACAAATGTAATTAGTCAAAATGTAATGTGAAATCATTAATTACTACAATAAAAGACAAACTATGATTCTACATTTTATTATTTGTATTTGTAGCGAAATGTCATTGCTCTGCAAAAACATTCAGATATCGTCATCATTCATTTGCAATGACATGGGCTTGTGCAATGTTTTTAAATTTTCTAATCAAGGTGCATACTACATAAAACGATAGACCTAATAATCGAAATAACAAAACATTTCATCTATCAGTTACGATAAATATGACAAATTTATTAACGTTGTTCAAGTCAAAAGCATAATTCACAATTCAAAACTATTACTTAATTGGAGTCCTATATAATACAGCAGTATAAATACATGCGAAGTAATGTCATGTGTTGGGTAATTAACTGACTACCGGTCCGGCATGATACCACTACCTCAAGTGAAATAATAGTTATTAGTTAATACCACAAAATATGAGTACAACATAACATGTACGATAAAGAAACAACTGTTTAAGCAGTAATATCGATAGCAGCTGATCGATCAGAGACCACGGAAACACAGGGTCAGGTGGTCAGTCGACACATACTTTTTTCCAATGGGGTTTCTAAGGCTGAAGAAATTAAATTAATTAAATTCTGGTATGTATATTTGGTCTACATAGCTATAGCAGTCACAACCGTTTGTCGGCTGGGAATTTGCCCAATACGCCAACTGAGAAACTCATATCGCCCAAATAGAACTAACATTATATCCAAACAAACAGTGACACTTTAACAACGTTGAATGGCTAAATGACCGCTAACATTATTACAATTTACAACCAATGTTCACAACAAACTAAACAGAGAGCAACGTCGGCAGTTGAAATTACCACCCATACTCGCCACGTGCCATGCATTTAGTTACTCGTATTAGTGTTTTACGTTTTCTGAGCAAAACTCAGCATTTGAAATTATTTTTTCGTTTGCCTATAGTGCGGGAGGGAACCCTTAAATCCTGGCTCACTGCCGAATACATGGCAAAGTTTGGTTGACTTTCGTTTGATGATCCCCGATGGCGGCTTTCTAAAAAAAGTATCTCGGCAAAATATAATGGTCTTCATGTACACACGCATGGGGCATAATAATGCTCCACTAATACACTGTTTGGCTTATAGTAAAAAAATCCAACGAACAGTAACCATTTCACTTTGTTTTAATGACAAGCGCAGAATCCACGACAAAAAAAAGCTATTATAGTGGTGAAAAGCTAAAATCAACAAAAGTTAGCTAACAGCGATGTACGACAGCATTTTAGCAAATTAGAAGTGAATATAATGTCCAAGAAGAACGGCTTTTAAACTGTAGAATTAGTGCAACAGACACAATGCCACAAAGAGTGAATCAGTTTACTAACGAGAAAAATGTGAAGTTATTATTATACACAATAAGGATGCACTACACCATCTACATCACAGTGACATGCTAATGTGATAATGCGATGTTATCGACGTCATCCAAAGGTCAGTTCATTACAGTCTATACAAGTAAGCTACGGCAACATCAATCTAAATATCTAGTCACCACAACAATAAAATGTAAGATATCAACTGCGCGGCCACTGCGCGCAATGTATTGATAAAAAAGAGAAAAAAAGAAAAGAGAAAAAAAAGTTCATGGGTAAAGTTTAAGACCTTTTCGACTAACGTCGAGCGGCGTAATATAGGACACCAGCAGAATATAGAGACCTTCCGACATACGTCCTGCAGCCTTTTTAATACAGTAAACAGCGGTCTATTATAGTGTACATACAGACACGTTACTCAAATACTTTTCTCGTTCAGCTGCGTCGCACTCGTACTGTTTTGTTTTGTGTTTGTAATTTGTCCTCTCAGTCGTTTGACATTATGCCACCGAAATCTCTTCTTTCTATAATAATAGTAGGCCTAATAATAATAGTTTTGGGGGCGGACCCCCGAATATTGGCTGTTCCATTGACTTGAAGGGTGACCTTTACAACAGCTAGAGCTCTTGAGCTCTGCTGTGCTTGAAACTTTTAATCTCAACGTAACCGTTTAGTCTGTGTGCAACGAATACCTTCACAGTAGGTCAAAAGTTTCAAAACTACACATACATAACCATCATCAAGAGTCGTTCGATTTTTAACATACTTTCATATACTAACAGAGTTAATAGCTGCAAAGCCGCCGTCATCGAAGCTATTTCTCCCCCCTAATGTGGGTATGCGATACAACGCAGTTCGGATTAAAACTGCTTACACAACCATCATTTTATTTGATTTTCTGCCTATTTCTATAGCTGTTTGTCTTGCTCTCTCTTCTTTTTCCATAGCTGTTTTCAGCTCGTTTCCTCTCATAGGAAGTCTGTAGAGCTGCTGAACTAGTTCGCGTACATTGTGATGATTGTTCCGTTCCTTTGCCCAAAAATGATTATACTGACGCTGGATTTGTTTCAAATACTCTAAATTTGGAGCAGTTTTCGCATCTGCTGTCTCATACGTCTGTATTTTGTTTTTCAAAATTTTCGACAATTCATCATTATGTTCCATCAAAGCATTTTTGCAGAGAAAAATGTTTAGCTTTGCACACGTTCTCAGCATCTGTTCTGTCTCCTCTTTACACATTTTCACTTGATTCTCGCATTCAGCAATTGATCTGTTTATCTCTTGCAGTGCACTACTGCTGTCAACAATCTTCTTAATGACTGTCTCATCGCGTTTGTATTCCGTAAATATCTCCGTTTTAGTTGTTCTCCATTCGTGCTTACTTTTATCACAACCACAAACTTTACACAGGGACCCCCAGGTCATTTTATCACACCAGAACTTCCATGATTTGCCGCAGTTTTCACAACATGTCTGCGGATAAACGATGTTGCCAGCCGCAACTATAGAACATTTGGGACCTTCGCAGACTACGTTCATGTAACCAAGTTCTTTGCGAAGTACTTTTGTCTCTGGGATGAACAATATTTCTTTGAAATCATGCTGCGCATAATCTTCGGGGTGTTTTGATATCTGTTCCTTCAAATCTTCCGCTTCTTTCTTCTTACTTTCCATGTCATCCACGTCTTTGAAAACGCACAACAGTGTTTCAAGCAATAACTTTGATAATACACCAATCGTATGCTCTGCGCTGTAAATCTCCTTTATGCCTGCAAGCGAATGTGGAGTTAAACGGCAAACATAACTGATCATCCCTGTTGTCGACCTTACTGATTTGTTCCAATTTCTCTGTGCATCCTCTTGGTCGTCTTCAGTTTGCGGAATTTTGTTCTTACACAGTGCGAGGTATTGCATTGTGTCGTTTTCAAAGCAGTAGATAGTAGGTCTATCGGGTGGTAAAGGAACGTGAAGTTTGTTTTCTTTCAGAAACATTTGGAGAATTGACTGAGTTTTGTCTGGTTTGAAGTTTGTACATGCTGCGTGTGTGAAAATGAAAATTACATTGTCGCGCGCATCTCTATCAATATATCTCAGAATTTCAGTAAGTGTATATTCGAAAGCTTTACTTAATCGGCTTTCGCCGGCCTTTAGTAGAATGCAAATTGCGTGAATTTCATCGTATGATGAAAGTAATCTGAGAATGTTGCTGATATGTTCTTTGTCTACCGAGTGATCAGATGTGTCTCCAGTGTCCATCAGCCCCGGGGTATCCATCAACTTAATTAAAGTATTTTCATGTTTGAAAACATATTCATTTGGGTATTGAGTGACAGATTTGCCAACTTCTGAAACTTTCGAGACTGGAGTTACACCAGTACCTTCCGACGAAATACTAATCATATGTCCGGTTTGTGGATCAGCTGTCTCGAAATAACAAGGGATGGGAAACAGTCCACCAGCCTGTACGGCTTCCTCGAGAGAATGGAACTTGCAGTAGTTGGCGAAAAAGTTGATCCACGTAGATTTGCCCAATCCAGTTTCGCCAATCAACAGCAGATTTATCACTTGATCTACAAAAACAGAATATCGTAGGATCTTAGTATAGACAGATGGCCACGGATTTACTGAGGTTTCAATATTCCATTTATTGTCTCTTGACTATTTATAATTGTCGTCAGGAAAAGTTATGGCATCATGTCAACGATAGAAATTGTAGCAACAGACCGCTTTTTGTCTACATTTGCCATGTATTGTAAATTTATTTAGTTTTACTCATTAAACCATTACAAATGTATGGCTTTCCGGTTCCGGTAGGTCGAATATCCGACCGTTTTTACTATCCGGATGATCAGAAAAAGAAACGGAAAGTGGCAAAGAGATGTTCCACTTAGATGCTGTTCCGCCAGTGACCAGTCCACGAGTTGCTGAGAAACTTAATGACAGTTTCTGCCAATACTTCGGCCGGAAGCTGGAGAAGATCGTCCATACCATCAGTGCACGTATGTCCAGTGCACCAACTTAACTTGTCTGTCATCGCCCGCCAGCGTATAGAGCCGATCCGTGTCTGCTTGACCACCTGACGATGGTAACTGACGAGGAGGTAGCGCGGCTGATGTTCACTGCTATTTAAGTCGTCGCCGGCAGCGATGGGCAGTGATTAACAACTTTTTAGTTAATTACTTAAAACTACTCTGAAGTAGTTAATTGAAAAAATTTAACTACTTAAAAGTAATTGGTAATTGAGTGGTAGTTAAATTACTTTTTAAAGTAGTTAATTACCAAGTAGTAAAACTACTTCAAAGTAGTTGAAGGTCATTTTGCTTACCTGCTTATTTAACCGGTACAGCTTACTTACTGATTACTACTGTTTTGCTCAAGTGAGATAGGCCTACATGATACAAGACAATGCAGTTAGATCGTAACAGGTTGACAATGAAACCATTCTTGTGTGACCACCGACAGGAACACTGTTTGTTGGATAACTAATCTGTTTTTCTCACTATTTCATCGGCTTTATTATGAGAATAACAGTAGGAATAT
>Ga0049105_1001647_pt1 | contig 10263 bp, 7 predicted proteins | sample WorMetvaBAHAMAS1_FD_61260 | JGI IMG/M metagenome (GOLD analysis project Ga0049105, IMG submission 61260) | Worm MetaG Olavius vacuus BAHAMAS.1 | ecosystem: Host-associated > Annelida > Digestive system > Unclassified | place: Germany: Marburg | collected 2013-04-09 | reverse complement strand
TCTGAATTAGTTACCAGAATGGTGATATCAGTGATTTGAAAATATTGTTCGTTTAGTATGGTTAAGCAGCTGTCAATTAATATGCGATAATTAATGAGCATAATATTTTGTTTAGCCATAAAACTTTTTCCAGCATGGTGGTTTGTGGTTTAGACTTTGCTTGTTCTAGATGGCCATTTAGCCAGCACTTATGCAACATCTAATTAATAGGCCATGTCATATGCTTTCTGTTTATAAGTCAGTTCATATTTACGTCCATAACCTCAACCAACAGTCATAGATACAAAGCACATTCATGCAAGCACCACTGTCACACATATTGCCAAGCAAGATATGTGTACTGAACTTCACTGTTTACTGTGTCCTCAGGCTTACAGTAACATGGCTAGAAACCTGCTGATGCTGCTTTCCCACTGAAAAGAACAAATTACAGATGTTATTTACATAGTTACTACATTGTTTTGATTCTGTACTAAATATTCTTTTAGTAGCGGTAGTTATATCATGATGCAATAGTCACGTATGTGGATTTTTTAAATTGCAGTTAAAGTATTTTTAGATCTTATGGAAATCAATATGCTATAAGAAAATAGAATGTAGTTTTAATGCAGTGTGGCTGTTATGGCTGTTGATTGCCATTTGTTTAATGGGAAGCTATCATGTTGTTAATATAAATGTGTCTACTCCTTTCGTGTTTTATTTATGCTGCATTTTGACTTGCAGTTATTATTCCTGATAAATGTTTAGTTGGTTGTTTATGTGCTGTTCAGCTAGACATGCCTGAGTCTGAGTCAGAGTCAGAATCCAGTGATAGCCACAGAAGTAGTTATAGCAGTGAATCCTTTCATTCTGAAGATGATAGAGAAAGTAAGGCAAAGAAGAAAGATGCTCAGCAAAATAAAGCGGCATCAACAGGTAACAGATATTTGCCTCCTTCTTTCTGTTAGTGTAAAGTACATGTTATTCACCTTCAATAAAACTATGATTCACAACTGTTACCTTTCGTTTAGGTGACCTGTGTTTCCTTTGAACTATCTATGTGATATATTACAAGCAGCTGAGTTCCCTATAGATAAGCCCATATATATTGTATCCTCTGTTGATGATTTACGAGAGTTTCCAGATTTTTCTTACTTTCTGTGACAGTTGTGTTGTTAGCTGTAGAAATATACACTGTAATGTTGACTGCAGCTGCTTCTTTGTGGATGGATATTTTGTATATAGTACTCAATAATTCCAATTTATTAGTTGTAGTAAATATCAGTGAACCTACCAATTGTGCTGATTAACTTGATAGTGTACAAATGTAACTACTTTATTACTTGGTTGTCTGGAGTTGACAAGTAACTAATTGCAACTTCTGCTGAGTTACAGTTTTGTTTATTGCTGTTGTAAAGGTCGAAGCAAGCCACCACCAAGCCAACTTGGGAGTCAACGGAATCATAGCCGCACTTCCAGTGTCGGAATGCCATATCAGGGTGGTGGCAATGTGTCAAACAATGCCACTCGCCGGATGTTGTCTGCCGGCCGATTAAAAATCAACGAGCTGCGCAACAAAGTTGCCGAGCTGACTGTTCAGCTGGCAAATGTTCAGGCAGAAAACAAACAACTGATGCGACAGCAGCGACAACAGGTGACAGAATTTGCCTGCTTCCTGTTTGCTGTACATAGAAAATGATTTGATAATGATAACATTGTGCAGTCACATTAGTGTTTCATTTTTATCATGTTTTCTATTCTGTATATAATCCGAAAAATCTACTTTGCTGAAAATTGTGGAGATTGAAGAAGATCTTGCAATCTCAGGCATGGCTAGATAAAAAGATATTTTTAGAAGTTGATTAAAAGTGACAAGAGACATGTACAATAGATGTTTTGTTTCTTTTTCTTTTCATATTTTTGGAAGTGTGTGAATATATAAAGGAGATGACAATACTACTGTAGATGACCTGAGTTGGTGATCTGTCGTGTTGTAGGATCGACTGCTGGCCAAGTATGACCATCAAGAAAATGAGGCGCCAGTGATTGTGCAGCGAATTAATGAGGAGGCAAATGCACTGCGTGAACAGCTGCGCCGAGCTAAGGAGAGATACGAGACGAAGTGTGAGAAGCTCCGTACCACGTCTGAAGAGCTTGACAGAACGCAGCGACTGTTGAAGAAAATGAAGAGTTTGGTTGATGACAAGAAGCTTGCCGAACGTGACGAACTGACTCGCAAGCTGACGAAGGCCCAGCAAGATGTTGAAGTTAAAGATGTAACTATTAGAGTAAGTTTGGCATTCGCTTGTGTTTAATCTTTTTGATTTTTGGAGTGCTCTTTGTTGTGGTTTTCATGCAGTTGAGTGTGTCATTTCCACATTATAGAGTCAATGCAGTCCTGGTGTGCAATGAAAGAAATGAACAGCAGATGGACTGTTATCAACACTCTGCAGTATTTTGTTTAGCCTAAGATAAATTTAGATATTTTTTATTTGTTATTACAGCATTAATGACTTTTAGCTCTCAAAGCAATGCTATGTGCATCAAAGTCGACCCGACACCCCGTGTCTGAAAGACATAGGCTCACCATCACAGTGTTTGCTATCTACCGAGTCGATATCTTTCACTCTGGTGGTATCGGGTTAAAGTACTAAAATAGCTCTCAAGGTCTAAGGTCAGGGTCACAGTCACAGAAATCTAATCACTTGTACGGGTAATTAAAACACATATTTCTATAAAGGTCCTCAAATTCTGGTTAGTTTGTTTTTCAGTTGTATGCAGACACACACACAGACTGACACATCCTGACTGAGTGACATGCAGACAGACAGTCATGAAAACAACACATGCTGCACTGCACCTGGCATTGGCAGTTCATCAAGCTGTTTACCTTTGCACTTACCATAGCGATAATGCAGTTTAGGTCTCTTGTTAGGTCGCTGTGACGTATGTCGGAAGACCTTAATAAACGCTGCTGTACTTTATTTATTTTTTTTTATCAATACACCATGCTCAGCAGCCATGCAGAGAGGATGGTTATCAGATAATTCCGGAGGTTCAGTCGTAGGTGAAGTTCAATAATTGCCCGAGAGATCTCGCCCACCCCTCCCCTAATTTTCACGGGTCAAAAAGTGCGAAATTTGGTTTAAAGGTAGGAACTTTTTTTGAGACACAGTGTATATCGTTAATAACTCAGCTGCAAATTATTCGATTTCACTCAAATTTTGTACACAGTTTAAACATAGAATGCCCGAAGTGCTGTAAAAGTTAAGGTTAAGGAGTCAAAGATCGAGGTCGTAGCGTGACCTAACGGATGCAAAAAATTAGCTAACTTATCAAAAACTTAGCCAGGGATTGTTCAATTTCGCTCATATTTACTACAGTCTATGAGTACATGACATGTGATGTACCACGAACTTTCAAGGTCAAAGGTCAAGGTCACAGTGTGACAACTTTTGACCAGCAAAAATTGTTACATTTCACGAAGGGATAGGTTAGCTGAGTTTCAGTTTTGTGAAAATTATACCATAGCATAGTTTAACACGTAAAACATATTTAAGGTCAAACATTAAAACCGCAGCTCCGCCACAGATAGCTCAATTTCACTCAGATTTGGTACAGAGTTTCATCAGGTCACAGGCAATACACAATGTTTAAGGTCAAAGGTCAAGGTATAACGTAGCGTTTCAACAACAAAAATTCTATTAGATGGCAGTGGATAGGTTGAGTGACTTCAAACTTGGCATGTCATCGTAATCAATATGAAAAAGGACTGGCCTGGCATCAGGCGGCCTAAAGTTGCAACCAGGGATGCAGAGTCCTTGTTTTTTTGTGGGACACCGACTCCAGGATTAAAAAAATTAGGACTCCAGAATCCAACTCTGACTCCAGCCCTAAAAAACTTAGACTCTGACTCTGACTCCGGGCCAAAAATGAGACTCCAACTCCGACTCTAGAACTTACTGTGTGACATAGTGATTGTGTACTTAAGGATAACTTGAGCATAACTGTAAATTGTTCTAATAAAAAGTGCACAGTCGTGTAGAAACAGAATTTTAGTTGTAAAATAAATTATACAGAAGTCAAATAGACTGCAACAAAATTACACAAAAGTCCAAATGAAATTATGAAACAGATAAGGCCCGGAGTCGGAGTCTCCTTCAAAAAAGAGACTCTGACTCTGGGCCGAAACCCGGACTCCAGGGGACTCCAACTCCACACCCCTGGTTGCAATGCGTTCACTATTGCTACGTTTTCTAGTGAAATGGTGCCGACAGATTTTGCTGTTATTATTGTCTTAATAAAGAGCAAGTTTTCTGAGTTGGTGCTGCAGATTTGACTGTCGTGATGTGTTGGATGTAATACTTTCAATGCCTCTTACTGAATAGCATCAGAGGAGCCACTGAGTTCCTGTAGAACAGTGTATTCAGTCCACAGCATACCAGTTAAGGGGTGTGGGCAGGTCGAAGCAGTTAGCTGCGTACTAAGTCGCATAGTGCTAAATTGTGGCAGTTGCAAGACATAACTCTTGATCTGTGTCATTGTTTTCTGCAATGATGTGTTTAATCTTATGCTTACTATGGTCAGTAACCATAAGATGCACACCCGTAGCTTTTATACACATGGGATCATTGATTATTATTGCCAGTTATGTAATATCTCTCACTAGCATGACTCTAAGATGCTCACAATAATTCGTGCAGGATCAGAGCTTATGTAAAGTACCGGTATCGTAGAGTACTGCTGGTTCATTGACATTGCCTTTAACAGCATCTTGCATTGTGTATGGTACTGTTGTAGGACTTGTACAAGCACATTGAAAACCTGCAGAAGAATCACCGACATGAGATCGGCATCGAGCGTGCACGACACCGTGAGACGCAGCAGACGCTGGAAAAAATGCAGGAACTTGATGCCAAGCTGCAGGTGCAGCTCAAGGTATGCACAATGTTTGTTTAATTAAAGTGGCTTTTCGACTTTTTTCCTCCGCTAAAACATTTGAAAGGGTAATATTATAAATAGCCATCTTATCATCTTTTTTGTACATTTCAAAACATTTCAGAATTTCGTAGGTCACTGTTTTTATCATGGGCAATAGGCACACTGACCAGTGACCATGATGCCTAGACTTGTTACTGGTTATTTGCAATAAAACTAAAAAGTACTCAGCTGTTGACCATTTAGTGCTGTTTTAGGAAAAAGAGAAAGAAATTGGAGTGCGTAACATCTATGCTTTGCGTCAGAACAAACCGCCTCATCATCTGGACAGTTCTGTCCATTCAACGCCGATCTCGTCTTCTGAAGGTCGTCGTCTCCCACAGAAACCTAAACTGCAGAGCATTCGACCGCTTCGGCCATTAAATAACGACAATATTGTAAGTAATAACAACTGATGTTTTGTAAATTTTAGTAGCTTTTTTATTTCCATCACTTTGATATGATGTGTTGTCATACATGACGAAAAAGTCACGTGGTAGCATATAAAATGTTTTGAAGACATTCACTGTTCACATACCATTGCCAGTCATGTTATAGTATGAGTAACAGATAGTATTGTGAAGTAGTTCGTGTGTAACGTGCTGTCAGAAGAACAGGTCACGTTACCTCAATTGATCAGTCAATCATTTTATTGTAATAAGGCATGACAGAACGCACACCTACACAAGAAAAATACAGTGAAGCGTCAGTGAACTGTAGACAATAGGATATCAACACAAGAAAAATATAGTATAGAAACAATGGCAAGGCCTAGTAGGAATTCTTATACAACATACACGTTAAGAAATTACAGTCCTGGAAGCTGAACGTTTTGTGAATGGTCTATGTGCGAGTTTAATGACTCAGTGCTACTGTGCTTTTGTTGTGTAGATTACAAGACAGCACGTGACGAAAGCAGTTGGGAGGTCGGACAGTGAGCCAAGTGAAGAGTTGAACAAGCGTCGGTCATCTGCGGAGCTGTCCCGTCAGCTGGAAGAAGAACAACAGATGTTGGCTAGGATGCAAGCGGAGCAGGACGAGGAGGAACGGCTGAAGCAGGAGCGCGAGGATCAAGATCGTGAAAGGCGAGACTTGGAGCGTCAGAAGCGTGAGCTGGAACGCGAGAAAGAACGGGCGGAGAAGGAGCGGTGGGAGTTGGAGGAGCAACGTCGTCGCACGCGGGAAGAAGCGGAGCGGATGACCAGCGCCGAAGAGCAGGAGAGACGCAGACAGAAAGAGCTGCTACTGGCCAAGATGAGGGCCATCGATGATGGAACGGTAAACAACTCGGACATTGCTGGTCCATCATTACAGATGATGAATGGTCCGACTTCAAACAAGCGTGCAGTGGCCGCCGATGACGTGAACGGAGCAGTGTTCGGCGAGTATCGTCCGTCGTTTCTGGCAGGAGCGACGACCAGCTCAGCTAAGACGAAGAAGACGTCGACGACCAAGAGACGCGACACGGTTTCTCGGCCACAGAACAATCTGCTCGTATTTGACGACGACCTAACGAAGCCGTTAGACTCAGAGAGGCCAGAGTCGCCCGACCTGAGCTTCCTGTCAAGCCAGCCTTCACACGGCGAGATGGGCGCCGGTGATAGACAGAGCAAGCACCTGCTTCCACGTCGTCCGCGACAACAAGCGACGACGATGAACGGCATATCAAATGACCTCAGTGATGACATTGAGGAAGTCATTTTGTGAGGACGCAGCCGGCTCACCGCCCTTGTCAGCCACATACTGTATTTAACTCACTCGTTATCTATTGATAAGGCGTCTGTATAGGTACGCTGATGACTTACAGGCGTAGCTGGGGTTTTTGACTGCATGGAGGTTTCTCAGTTGATCATTCTGACACAAAACTATCTGTGGGTTTCATAGAGTTATCCTCCCATTTGTGTGAAAAATGTTGTCCTCTGCTTGGTGGTCCCGGGACGCCAGAACCCTCTCGTCTACGCCTGTGTGATGGCTGTAAAGTCAAGATGATTGTTCGCTGTGTAAATACACGTGTAGCATTACACAACACTCCGCCAGTCACAAATATTTGGTCACTGCACTTGTACTAGCATTTGTATATTAGCAGTTTTATATGCACATTAAACAGCAATTCTCAGACCATGCATTTCAATGGTAGGACATCGGAATTTCGGAAAGCAATGTCACGTTACCTTTGGAGTTTTTAGACCTATTAAATTGTCAACAGGCCTCATGCAGTAAGATCATTGCACATGCCATGCTGACGCAGAAAAAAAACACTGCATAGGGAACAGTCTGCAACAGCTGTTTTCTGCTTACTATTACAACATACAGCTAATATTGAATTAGCTTGTGAAATACTTTTTAAATTCTAATGCTAATATACATTAAACCAAGAAACAAAAAAAATCACATGCCTATCGCTTAAAATTTTTAATATTTTTATCTAATCCTATAAGCTGCAGGAAGTTCAGTTTGCTTTGTGATACAAGTATTAATTTGCCGACTTGTTTAATATGTCCTATTAAATGTGCATTTTGTTGTGTACTTAGACGTGGATATTACCTAATACTTGATAATTTGTGTTATCTGTGAATGAGCTCTTGAGTAGTGCAGACAAACACGCTTCACTACTAAGCTGGTGGTTCACCAATTGTCTGCATGTGACATGATATAGTTAGCCACATCTGGTTGCTTTGCTTCGTTGTCAATGTCCGCTTTCTGTACACTACATGTATTGCATGTACATGTGCGTTAGGTCTATGTTTCTAGATCTGCATGTTGCTTATTTAAGTCTAGTAATTCTCGGCTTAACTTGAGATGCCGACCTTATACTTTGCTGAGTACTGGAGTACAGCAATGAATGCTTGGATTGCCTGCTGTAATATATTTGTTTATTGGTTGACATTGGCGATCACACTGTGCCCTACGTAGTCAACTCTGCAGTATGCTTGACATATATATACAGTGGCTGTTGTTATCTGCTCACCTTTGCGAGCTTCGCCACCGGTCTGGCGGGCCCCCGTGCGGGCTCACGACCTTCACGATATGACATATTTGTGTTAAACACCAGTCAGTTAACAAACCATTGCTCCAGCTTGATGAGCTTTGTAAGCGTGACCGTGATGTGTTAGTTCTGGTGCTTGACGTTTGTGCATGCAGCATGCTGTGACATTTACGTCGTCCCCTTTGTTTATTTTTTATTTCAATGTCGTAGACAAAGCTGGCTAGTCTCATGACACTGTATCATATTGTATTGATATTCACAGCGGGTCTCCTTCATACCACTTGAGCAGTTGCTGGACGGTGATGCTCAGTTTATTTCGCTGCATTGGTGTTCAGCAAGAATATTGTTGTTCTCAGTTGTATGTTTACCAAATAAACTAACGTTTCAGTATTAGCTGGCGATTGTTGGTTGCGTGTTGCTTTAATCGTTGTTTTTGTACGTGTAAAAAGCCTTCATTGTACACTCATTCGTAACAAAACTGAACAGGACTCTGTACGCCTCCAGGCAGTTGTAGTAGACTTGTCAAGATGTGGAAATGATACGTGAATGTAATGGTCGCTATGACTACTGTTGCTGGCTTGGTTGTCACCGACCCAGTTGTGCGTTGTCCGCACATAAGTATACCTGTAGGCCTTTGAGACGACTAGAGCATCGATCTCACTCCAACCCGCATTATGCCATAGAGTGGCGTCGCACCCGCATCAGTCAATAATACTGTGTACTCGCCGCCGATTTAACGATTGTAAATGACAATGATAACTCTTGCCACGCGACGGCATGCGCGCTCGCAGGAGGCGTAACGGTATCACTGTCAATGACATTATTGACCATGACCACCACAGCACTGTGAGCAAGCAAGCTGGAAAACGGAGCAGAGCCAGCCGAAAATTGGGCGCGGATTAGCGGAGCGGCAAAGGAACGTGGCAGAAAAAAACATTTGCGGCATAATGGGCTGTCTGTCCCCCATCACGCCTAAGCGGTTGTGTGGGAAAAGGAGATATGGACCATTGAGCCGACCCTCGTTCATGATTGAGAGAGCATGAGTAAGCTTATATTTATTCGCCATAATGTCATCTGCCATAAAGGGACAGTGCCCATCTATGCTGACGAGCGTATAGTTAGGTGTGGTGGGAAACTATAGCATCTGCTGATTGATTACTTTCTCGGTAACACGTAGGCCTACGTGTGCCAAACATTGTAAAAATCCGACAATGCGTTCTCGAGTTACAGCTAAAAATGTCGGGGATGTCTTTGAGACACAGTGTATAATAAAGTATACTTAGTTAACTGTTACAGATTTAGGCCTGTTCAAAACCGCGTGAAAATGCTCTAAAATATAGCCTCTTTTGGAATAAAATTCTAAAAAATTTTTGGAAAGGCCCCAGACCCCACCCCTTTCGACGCTTTCGGCATTTCATGCCCAATCAAAATTCCTGGCTACGCCACTGCATGCCTTTAATTACCATCGAGCAGAGCGCCACAGTCAGGCTCGGCGGTAGCCAACACGTCAACATTTTGAATATAACACTTTTCCTCAGTTAGGAATGGGACAGAAAATTAAGGCTAACTGAGAAAATCAATAAGTAACACGGCACGGCTATCGTAAATGTTACTCATACAGTATGTATTACTGTTAAAGATTAACAAGATGCTCATTGCAGAGAGACCGCGCTGCGGGGTGCGTTATAATTTTCGACAAAAGTAGAAGACTGGAACTGGGAGACAATATTTTACATACATTAGGCTATAGGTTTATATTCAGCCACTGTGATATAATCGGCCTGAAAATCTGTCGAATTCGGTGAAAAAAACGCAAAATAAAGGCGTTCAAGGTCATCGAGGTCGGTACCAATCGAAAGCCCGTATGCGACTTCCTATTAGTGATTAATAGTAACTGACATCCTATCTCGTACCGTTTCGGAGTTATAGCAGCTTATTGTTCAAATTTCGGACACTGCGTTTTCGAGCCACCCTTTGGGGCTTAGAGACAACGTACGATGTTCATCTTGGGCTCACTGGAAAGAGCGTAGTGGACTTCCTATTAATGTTAATTGAACTTTTTTCGCCAGGTGTTAAGGCTGAGTCGCTACGAGTGAAAAGATATAGAAAATCGGCGATTTCGCTCCAACGCGGTCACTTTGATCCAAAATTTCAGGTAGAAGGGGTCGCCCCCTACCAATCATTTTTGCACGGTTAGTAAGGCCAACGAATGCCTTACAACTTTGCCGCTGACAGTTTTCACACAAAGAAACTTTGTAGCAGACTTTCTTCAAGCGAAGTGCGATTTTTTTACGGAAATCGGCCGTCTTGCATTTTTGAGA
>Ga0049105_1001646_pt1 | contig 10264 bp, 6 predicted proteins | sample WorMetvaBAHAMAS1_FD_61260 | JGI IMG/M metagenome (GOLD analysis project Ga0049105, IMG submission 61260) | Worm MetaG Olavius vacuus BAHAMAS.1 | ecosystem: Host-associated > Annelida > Digestive system > Unclassified | place: Germany: Marburg | collected 2013-04-09 | reverse complement strand
GTACAGCGTAATCTGTCAGATTGGGCTTAAATAGCGCTTCCTTTGGGTGGAAGGGTTGGCCTGTGCATCTGTAAGTTTGCGTCTATTAATCACAGTCTCGAGGACATCTCTCCAACAATCCAGAGTTGTGTATTCAGCAATACAACAATGGCAATAAAATATATAATGATATTAATGTTTGCACATAAGCTACATGAAGTTGTAAAACAGCAAGTAATACTGACAGCTAACAGGACTAGATAAAATGACTGGCTGCATTTAAACGTGCTTGTGGCTATCATCTCTGATGCCAGTGTAGTAACACATGAGCAACTATACACGAATGTACAACAAAAAACACTGTATGAGACCAATGACTAATGTAATCAAATGAATGATGAATGAAATGAGCATCAACATCTGTGCATCAAGGCACATTGCACAACAAAAAAATACTGCACGAGACGGTGGTTAATGAAAAATAACTAGTGGGCATACTAAATGAAGCAGAGCGTCAAAAATCCCGGAAAAGCTCGGCGAAACACAAGTATATAGTAAAACACGAGCATCTGGGCACAGATATGTAACAAAAATACGATAAATATTGGCTTAAACAAGCTTGAACAAAAATATACAGGAAAACATTTAACAATTCTGTCTTGACTAAAATCTCGCACAAATATTCAACAGCCTTAGCACCAATAGAACAAGTACAGATCTGAAGATCGTAAAAACTGAAAATGCGTGAATGTCTAAAGTACAGCTTAAACTGCACTTTCACAGAAAATACTACACTGTGTTCCAAAAAGGTGATGCTAAAATTCAAATCACTATAACTATGGCATATCTTATCAGAATTAAATATTCTCTTAGCGGCTTCAATTATCATCTTTCCCACGTGAATTTTGGCGTCACTTTTTATGGAACACAGTGTATTTCTAAAAAATTACTCTTATTTTTTCTGATGTTGCTCTAGCGAATTATGACACAAACGTGATAAGCAAAACAACCACATCATGAGTTACTGAATGTCAGAACAAAAACAACACTGACATTCTAACATGTCTTTTGATATACATTATGAATGGAAAAAAGCACATCAGCTGGTTTTTGTTAAACCTTCTATAAAACTCGGTAAATCTTGACAAAATATGGTACATACTGTCCCGAATAAGTTTACCGCAAAGCAGTTGAATGTTTTACACCTAACCTCAATGGTATCTCTACACTACCTTCTGAAACATAAAAAATTATTATTTATGTGAAAATTCCCATGCTAAAAAACGAAAAGTCAACAAAGTTTACTTACGGTATTTATAATAATGGCTGCCAGTGCTAAGCATGTACCAACACTTCAACAGCATTGTATAGATAAGCAGAGGATAAAGTTTGTAAACACTATCTGAGCTGACCTAAAGCAATGCATAGTCAACAAAGCCATTAGTCGATGGCAGCTAAGGCTAAGGAGTAAGAAAACACGCTTTCGTGTCGAGGGACAGCACTCTGAACAACTGCCATTGCGGTAACTGAAATGCTGCTTATTCTCAATAAAAGCACTCATGGCATTACACTGCCATTTTGCAAAAAAATCACATTTAAAGTTTCACAACACTTCAGATGAGGCAAATTTATTCAGGACACTCTGCATCAAATTTTATCATAATTGACCAAGTTTTAGAGAAGATGCGCCGAAAACATTTTGGTGCCTTTTTCCATTAACAGTATCCGACATGAAAGCTGAACTGTTATTTCTCAAATAAGCACATTATCACTATGTGAATGATAAAAAATTCTAAGATAAATACGTGCAAAAATGCAATTATTAAATCACATTCACTATATGATAACTGTTCATATGCTAAAGTCACAGGCAGTATGTAACTGTATGGTAGCAGTTCCAGCTACACGAAAATTGTATCTTACAAGAATACGTCCAGTGAAGCCACATAAAGGAAAGGCACTTCAAGGAAAGGACACATATCGGTACTAAGCCAAGCCAACAATCAGCCGATCAAATAATCAATCGAGCTGGGGCAGTGTGGTCTGGCAATAAACGTCAACAAAATATAGCGAGAATACGACACGAGTGTAATACAATATGCAGATATTCAACACGCCATCTTAGGAGAATGGAAACAGGAATGTTCTAATGGACATAGGATATCTCACATATACAGCAATTAATCAGTCGTTAGAGTAGACTACGCAAAAAAAACAATCCACAGAAATGTATTAATAACAAGACTAACTACATGTGTAAACAACGACAATCTGACAAATAGCAGAACAAGCGCCATTCTCGGAATGCCGTGTATTAACCACTAACTGATTTGGCATAGACGTTAAAAATGGCCGAGAGCCAAATGACGCAGGCTTTTGCACCAGCATCAGGTTTCTTAAGCAGATGAGAACTAACGTAACTGGCACGACCTGCACGAGCTTTCATCTGTGACGTATGTTCAGCAGTTTCCGCAGCAGCCTTCCACACACAGTGACGAGTTAATGCTTTCACAGAGAAAACATAAAGCAAACACTGTTTACATGCATTCATTCATTCATTCATTCATATTCGTTTAATGAGCCATGACAGAACGTATAGCATACAATGAATAGGCCTATGCTAAGTTAAAATATAATACAATAATAACAATGAAAATCTTTCCATCAGTCCAACACAGTACAAGGCCTTGAAGTTAGTACATATCTTTATACAACATGCGCACAATATGCATACATGGATAAACTCGATCTATCCATTCTACACTGACATACATCACTGACATCGGCATGTGCCGACTCCGCTCGACTGACACGGCGATGTGTTCTGTTCAACGGTCACCCAACACATTCGGCGACTGATGTTTCACTATGGCTGGACCATACCTGTGGAACTCATTACCTTCTAAACTACGACAATGTAACAGCCTCGTAGAGTTCAAACAATTACTGAAGACACACCTGTTCAGGGACCACGGCACTTTGTGACATTTTAGTTAAAAGCGCTATTTAGAAATCATCTTACTTACTTACTTACTTACTTACTTACACTGGAAAAAATCTGCACAATTTGCCCAAGTGACGGCATTCCTTGCGTAACAATTTCTAATACATGCATAGTTTGACGACAGGCCAAATTTTTTCCACAAAAAAAGACCACAATGACAGAGAATGTGCTCTAATGAGACCTGTACAGCCTCAGAGAGGCCATCATAACCACTGCAATGCTCCAGCAAAATCGTCACATTACAAGCACGACATTATGATGTATCTTTTAAAATAAAAAAATGTAACGTACATCAACGGCAGCTCTCCACACAACAAGTGCATCGGTAGAAGACTGTTGGCTAGCTGACAACCAGGCCGCATGCAGTGCATCAAGCTAACAGCACATAGCAATGACAAACGTTTCCAGCAACAACATCAGCAACTGAGAAAAGTATCTATTCATCAAATACACGACAATGCCATCCAGCATATGCCTGTACCAACAGACATGCAGACAATTAGAAATCAATACATTCGTTAAGACGGACAATCGGACAGTACAAACCTCTGCAAACACATAAATAGCGGACGCAAACAAATAAATAGCGGACTGCCCCATCCTGCATTGTTGAAATGCGTGCAGTTTACTAATTTATTATGGGAAGGATAGTGACATATCAGTTATAAATAGCTCTAGACCGCTGCAGGTCATGGCGGCAACGGGGTTTGGTCATTTGCAATGAACAAAGAATAAACGGTGCGGAAAAGTTAAAGCTATCAGTTTTCAGATCATCCTGACCCAGACACGTGACAGATAAATTCCAAAATTTAACGGTCTCTTCCTTTTCCAAAGGTACATCTTTGGTGAAATTTCCATGAAGAGACAATCAATAGCTTTTTAAAAATGTTGCCAACAGATAAAGAAACATACAGACAAACAAAGAAATGCCAGGTGGAAATACTTGAATAAAGTCTTAAGAGAAATTTAGTAGACATACCATTGTCCGGTCGCCCGGCTCAGCGCCACCGTATCTGCACATAAATTATCGATAATAGTAAGTTATTGCGCAGACAGACATAAAGCCTGACCACAAACGCTGACACAGATGCCACTGTAAATACCTACTTCACACGGCAGAGCTGGAGCACAGATAATATTAACAGTAATACTGATATAATATTACACACTGCTGTTACTATTCTTGTTGTAACAAGTTATAGAGTAGATTCAAGCTAGATTGGATGTAGGGTACATCATGAAGCTGGTTTCGGCAATCAACGTCTCCACCAACTCCCTCCACTGACACCTGTTTCCTGATTCTGGTCATCCACCAGTTGTGAGGTATCTTAAAAAATTTCTGTTCTGTGCACATCCTCCTCAGCACAATCAATCCACCATTTCCTTGGTCATCTTCATGATCTTCTGCCAGTTGGTTCTCATGGTCTTCTTTCTTGAATTTCTTTGTTACTACTGATCTTGTCTTTGTAACTTATTCTTTGAAGCCAATATTCAAACAGTTTTAATACCACAGAACTGTGCTCGGCACACTAACTTCATGGTCGGTGGTACTGTTGTCTAAAACACTCTGATGGTGAGCCTTCACCCTGCATCTGTTTCTCTCCAGACTTTCGCCAATATTTATTTCAAGTGTCACATAAATGCATCAGAGGACAAATTATTCTGCACTTTAGAAATGGAGTTGTAGAAATGGACATGTTATTGTACAAAATTACACTAATATTACGGGATTAATAATGAAGTTACATCAGCAAAAGCAAATCATGGCTTTCGTATCATGAGCAATGAAACAAAACTGTACCGAGAGATTGCATCAATGCCGTGTTTCAGGGCAGAAATCCAACTGTCTGATGTGACTTCAGACTGTAAACTCAACTGTTTTGCAGCTGCTGTCAGAAACAGACTGTATAGCTGGCAAACACAAGCAACAGGTCACTGGCCAACACTCTGGATGAGACAAAATATACCGTAAGTGTTCACCAATAACTGCCTGAGAAGACTCCACCAATGTCAGCTAGAAAGACAAGATAAGTAACCAGGAACTGTGGAATATGCTTGGATATGAAGGAATGGGTCTAACTGTTATGTGGCAGAAATGGAATTGTATGAGGCACATGCTCAAAAAGTCCAGCAACACTACCGGTTATCACCAAGTTGTCTTTAAGCTTAACTCCTCAGGGTCATCAAGATAAGGGATGACTGACAAACACAAAGAAGAAAATGTTGGGAAAGGAGATGAGAAAGCCTATGTTCCTCGAGGAATTGAAGGCAAAGAAAAAAACAAAACCTCTAAATGATTTCAAAAATTTACCTCAAATTAAAATTTGATTTGATTCATTAATTACATCCACAACAAAAAAATGGCATAATGGGTTGCCTAAGCACAGTACTTACTTACTCATTACGAGTCAGCCTGTTGATCACAGAACTGATCTGAACTTGCTTTTCGTAATGAGACAGGGAGATAAACTTACAGCACCAGAGCAGCCTCCCATAGAGTGTTCAACTGTCTCGGCAATAGCCAGCAGAGATTGGTGTGGTATGTTAAACAGCACGTTGTTTTCCAGCATTTGCAGAACAGCTAAATCAGAACAAGTGCATTAACTCATTTGTTCGTTCATTCACTGTCTATTCAATAATTTGTTTATTAACTCATCCATTCATTCGTTCATTCATTTATTTGTTCATTCTGTCATTCAGTCATTCATTCATTTATTCATTCTGTCATGCATTCATGCACTCTTCTTATTCAATTCATTCATTCACTCACGCATTCACTCTATCAATCAACAGAGTAACAAAATGTAAAAATTGGTTCATCATTAGTTTAATTTAACATTAACCTCCTTAGTGATAACCCCGAGTGTGACATGGGGTAGAAAGATGCAGAAAACGGTAACCCCGAGTCTTACTCAAAGTATGGACTCTGAAACAAATGGCCACAGTGAGGTGGTTATTGTTGCTCTGTGCCGCAGGAAGTCAGTCACAAACTGATCATTCGCGGCGACATATCAATCAGCTACACTCCATGTCTGCTCTGCAGCCGAGATCTAGTTGACAGAATATCATGTTTGAGCTGCTGTACGTTGACGTTATACCATCTTATCGCTCATTCAACTGTCACTAGCTGACGGCCAACGATGAGAGTCACAGGCACGGGCAAGCCATGCCGTGCCACTAACGTACCGCTTTTGGAACACAAACCAAGGTAAAATTGTACCTCCAAAGAGGTTAACAGATACACTTGTCAAGAAAATTACACAGACCATCCTCATCCCTATGATATAAATTTCTCTAGTGACATGTCGGCAGAATGGTGACATACATTTGTTTCTGCTATATTCTTTCCAAGATGCAACACATCTGATCACAAAGTAATAATCAACATAGTAAGATGAGACACTCTGACACATACATCTGGCTCCATTTGCCAGCGTGTTGCCGCAGTCCCCATCACCAACTTCTGAATCAAGCTCATTCAAGAGTGCAGTGTTAATGATGAGGTCCTGACATGCTTGAGCTACTGCTGCATGGAACACTGCAGCCCCGCCTAATAACAGTAGTTTCACAGTGCAACAGATTAGTTTAAATCACATCAACATTAATTCACAGTCACTGAAGCTCAACTGTTAACAAGATGCTCACCTATTATTATTATCGCAGAGAAACCACGCTACAGGGTGCATCAGTTTTTGCCAAAAGTGAAAGACTGGAACTGGGATACAATATTTTACAAATATTATAGGTCTATCTTCAACCACTGTGACATAATCGGCCTGCAAAGCTATCGAATTCGGCGAACAAATGCAAAATAAAGGCTATTGTGCCACTGAAGATGATTCAAGGTCATCAAGGTCTGTATCAATCGAAAGACTGTATGCAACTTCCTATTAGTGATTAATAATAACTGACATCCTATCTCGTACCGTTTGAGAGTTATCGCAGCTTATTGTTCAAATTTTGGACACTTTGCATTTTTGAGCACCCTTTGGGGGGATTAGGGACAACGTATGAAGTTCATCTTGGTCCACTATGCGCTTTCCAATGAGCACACAGTGGACTTCCTATTAGTGTTAATTGAACTTTTTTCGCTAGGTGTTACGGCTGAGGCGCTACGAGCGAATATCTGTTCAAAAAAAGCAATTTTGCTCCAATGGGGGCCGGTTTACCCAAAATTTCGGGTAGAAAGGGTCGCGCCCCCACCAACTATTCTTCTTATCTGTAAACTAGGCTAAATGATCTTTCGTATGATATAAAAATCTGGACAGATCTTTCTTCCGTTTTGTCACAATGCAGGCATTTGACAGACAGACAGAATTCTCATCCCTAGACCGCGTCTGCATTCCATGCAGCACGGTAAAACAGTGTTCCTTAGTTGTTGTCATTCCAGCAGTGTTCTATTCAATGTGGAATATCAAATGTTTATAACACATCCATGATCTCTGCTCAGTTCTGAGACTTATAACCTATTAGTGCCTTTTTAGTTTTGTATATCGTACTACAAATCTTATCTTATTACTACAGTAAAGTAACCCTGCTGCATGTTTACAAAAGCATCACTCTAATTAGTACATTTTTGTAACAATGATAACAATAACAGTAATGAAGAATATTGCTGAGCAAACTAAATTTTCTCACTGTCACCGCATTCCTAAAAATGACAACAAAAATCAACAGCCATACAATGCAAAAATGCTACAAGTTTTGTTACAGAAAAGAACTGGTCATTATAGCAAATTCAAAAGTACAATTTTTTTCCAAATCAACCAAACTTGAAATGGTCTAAAACTCACAGACCTGAAGTTAGTTTCGACCCACACACGTTATCTCCTTTCGTTGACAATGCTTCACTGCCAGTGATTGTTAGGGAAGGCGGTGTTGAGCGTGTGGTTGATTGTGCTGGCAAATGAGGCTTCTGCCATGCCGTGGCACATGTCGCAGAATCTGACCAGCATTCACCAAACACATCTGCTGACATACGTCACCTCACAGCTTGTTGTCACCACAACCTGGTACGCACTGTACTTCAACAGTTACCAGGATTACCTGGGTTCATTCCCGGCTGTGCTAAATAATTTGTGTTAAGATTTCTATCATGTCAATGAAGCAAAAAAAACTGCACCATTTTATTTTTGGAATAGCTTTGTCAAACCTCACTCAATTTGTATAAGTTTGGCACATACATACTTGAATAAATTTCCTACAATGCACTATTTCACATTCTTTATAAAGTAGAAAACAGGAAACCAGCTTAAGATTTGTTTATTTCACTTTTATGATTGTCAAGCTGCTGTTAAAAATACTTTTTACTTTCTACATTTATTTCGGAACATAATAAAATAAGGAATTTTACTGTATTGTTCCAACAGAACAGTTGTCCAGCTCATGTTCTGGCTTATTATACTTCGAAGCAACTTATATCAAACAAATAATTAAATAAAATTAATTAATAAATAATAAACAAACCGACAGACTTCACTCTGCCTGACATGAAAGACCTCCTAGCCATGCTACAGATAAAGAAAGAATTTTGTACTAATTACGGGGCATAATTTAAAAAAATTTTACAAAAGACAACCAGTCTACACTAATAAGCCAGTAATGTTACCTAAACATTCAAGTCTTTCCTTGTTAAGGTGCATCAATGTCAAGCTAAATCCCGCCATCTCCATCGATCCCACAAATTTCCCAGCATACGCTCGATCGACATGAAGTCCATAATGCTGCTCTAGCATGTGAACAAAGTAAATTCACAACAATGCCAGTTATGGAAAAAAAGTATTAATGCACTTACCCATTAATAATGTACAAAAATAATAACATTAATAACAACATTAAAAAGCAATAACCATAGTAATAACAATATACAGCAACATCAGCAGCAGCAGCAACAACTACAGACAAGATTATTATTCCAACTCATTTTGGCGACAGTGCAGCAACTGATCTAGGATACTTCCCAGCTACTAAATGCACAAACTTAGTATCATACCTACTTGCATTTTACCTATCAAGTTTTAAAACTCCTTTGGAAATGTATTCACCGAATTCACCGAAGCCGTCAATGAAACGACACTGACGGCATAAGTAAGCACAGGCTTTCGCCATATAACGCTCACTATCTAAATTATACCTTTTTATACTCAGTTTCCGGTTCCAGTACCTTATGAATATGAGATTTAAAATTATTTAAAATTATATACCAAGGTTCGCAAAAATAACATTATTACAAATATTTGAAAGACGGACAATGACGGCAATCAGACTATCGAATAGGCATCAAAAGTTGGTAAATGTACAGCAGTGACGACACATGTACGGACTACATGAAAAAGTTGTTTTTAGAAAACAGCTTAAACAATCAGTAGACATGAAAAACTTGTGTCAAGGCAATTCATTCCAGACAAACGTGTTTATCGTTTGCGCTACCGAGGAGCTTGATGGCTTCTAGTGTGACAATGTTCATTTCCAACTCTGATGTTGAACCGAGGTTGTTCACGAGCAACGCCACATGGTCACCTGTCATAAACCACATACACACTGTACTTCACAAAACACCAACCAACATGGATGCACTGTTCAAGCAATTAACTAACTAAACAGCAGACCTAAAACGTAACATCTTAAAACATCAACGTTGATGCATTTTCACTTGCACACACTGCCACATGGCTGAGGTCAGTAATTCTGTATCTCATTTCTCCATAGCAAGTAAGTAGAGAGCAGCGATGTTGGCTTAATTGCCAAACTATTAATTTCACACAAATTTTGTGTAATGTTATCAGCATCATGTCTTTGTCCATAGAATTATCCATTAGCTCATCTTACCAGGAACTCAGTAAAAAATAATGCAAAATTGCAGTTCTTTGGTTTTAGTCTCTGTGAGGTAAAATTTTTGTGTTAAAGGAAAATGTTTTACTCTTGTCTTGTCTTGTCAGCATGGCAACCATCTCCTTTTAGTTCATTTATCAACATGTAATATGGTCAAACATGATACTTGTCGACATAACTGCACAGTGGTAAAAAGATTCACTATCAGTTTCTGTGGTCCACCAGCCAGGCAGGCACAATGTGCCAGAAAATTAATAAAAGAATTTCCTATCTCATCATACATGGCTTCCATTAAATCACTTCCATATCGGTCAGGGTCCACCTCTTGTGTACAGTGTCAACAATCAGATACATTATGAAAAAGTCATAAACTGAATAACCAAAGAAATAAAGAATGCAAGTAACCTTTCTTCACAGCAATGTGTGATGGATTGTCGCTGCTCGTCATGT
>Ga0049105_1001644_pt1 | contig 10271 bp, 11 predicted proteins | sample WorMetvaBAHAMAS1_FD_61260 | JGI IMG/M metagenome (GOLD analysis project Ga0049105, IMG submission 61260) | Worm MetaG Olavius vacuus BAHAMAS.1 | ecosystem: Host-associated > Annelida > Digestive system > Unclassified | place: Germany: Marburg | collected 2013-04-09 | reverse complement strand
CAGACCAGGCCCTCTAAAGAGCACAGGGACCTTCCCTGGAATGCTGTGAGGATTTCGCTTGATGACGACCTTGGGAGCCTCACGTCTCCTCCTGCCGGACGCACCACCGCTGCCCATGGCTGATGTCGTTAACCGATCTTCTGGAAGAATTGCGCTGCATAGTCTCAATGGCTAGAAGGTCTTCCCCAGTAGCTCGCCACGCCTTAATATAGACCTGTTTTAACTCTTTCGGTGCTGAATAATTTTTTTTATTTCGTTCCCAGTGTTGAATATGTATATACAGGCTTTTGCTGCATAATGCTACGAATGAGTGTCGACTTTTATCAACATATACCTAGGTAACAGCACTCGACCCCTGAACATCGACTTCAGCACCCGGCCCCTTATGTCGACTTTTATCGACATCAGCATCGAAAGAGTTAATGTGTAGTTGTAAGTAACGTAACAAAATAGCGGTGTTAGCGAGATGAATAATGAACTGTTACTAATTTGATGTGACTGCAGCGAGGTTGCCAGTGGTTCAGGACATGGTCTTGCCACAGACATATTCTCACTTGGCTCTGTGCTGTATACAATGCTTGTTGGTGGTCCACCGTTTGAGAGCTCAGACCTTCTGGAGACAATCAACCGGATCAAGGCCGTGCTGTACAAGATGCCGAATCTGCTGTCGGCGAAGGCGCAGCATCTCATAATGTCAGTGATGCGACTCAGTCCCGGTGACAGGCTGACGCTACATGGTTTGTGTTGGTCTCCCTGCATTTTATATTTCTGTCAGTTATCTTACAGTACTTTTCATATCATACAGTTGTATGCAGCAATCGTCATTCACTGAGTTGTTGCTTTCTCTGGGGCATTAACCCCTTTGTGTATTGACATCACGTCGCAGTAAACACACGTTGCTGCTGCGAGTATGTGTTTAGTTTAGTTGGGCAGTACGGGATATAGTATAGGATGGATGTGGTTTTGAACAGAATCAGTCTGAATAGTAGTGTTACAGTATGTATAAAGTAGAAAACTGTAATTATTATTTTGTACTGGTTGTGGAACCGTTTAGTTATTTAGTTCTGTTTTTCTGTGTTGTCCTCCGTCAGTTATTGCAAATAAAGTTGATGCTGTATAGTATTGTAATATGGATAATCAAATTAATCAAATAAGGCTCGGCATCGTGACGTTACGTTTCAGAAATCCGTGATCATCCGTTCTTAACTGGAATGTCGCTGGACGACTTCCGAAGCAAGTATCCAGGCAAAAATGTACGTCAAATTTTGTGCAGTTTTGGTCTTCTGTTTTTAAACTGTTCGTTGGTGTTGTTGTCAGAAAACTGTTGTGTGTTTACATTGCTAATGTTATAGCAATATGCAGTTTGTGTGGCATTACTAATTGATTTTACGAATTCCGTTGCAAAGTAGTAATCGAATCTATACAATTTTTGTCGTTTAATGTCAGTGCAGCTTAGCACAACAATATTTGTCATTCGTTACTTTCTACATTTAGTGATTTTGATATTAAGCTTTGTAGAATAACTGCTGTATCTAGTTATGTGGGAAGCATACACAGATTGTTTGCATGATGCGAAGCAGTCAGAAGAACTGTGGAGTTTACTGAGCCTGTGTGCTGTGCTGTGTTTGACAGCCGTGTGCCGAGTGGTCGATGGACAGTGGATGTGGTACGTTGACAACAGAGCTAACATCAGTTATGAGTTCTATCGTCAGTCGGACAGTTACGTCTGAACCTCAGCCAAGACCAGTTGTTCAACAGTCATCACATCAGCAGTCAGGCATCACTGTATCACAGCCGGCCAAGAAGCCACTGGCATCTCCAAGTGCAGGGCCAGCAACTTGTCCAGCTAAACCACAACGACAGCATGCAATCGCAAGGTACTGCAAAGTGGAGTGCTTTACACACTGTAGTGTGGTGTTTGTTATGTTCATTTACATTGCAGCCTTATTTGTTTCTGATGACACACATAGTGAATTTACAGTAAATGTGTTTTAATATGACCAGCTATGGCAGTTCAGTACTTACGACAGCATACTGTTTAGTGGCCTGCCAGCTATTCATTCCAGTGTATCTGTAAAGTACATTGGATTTTTTTTCTGGATCATTGCACCATTTTTTGCTGGATGCTTTCCTGGTAACATTTCACATACATTCTACTATTTTATAACATTTTCTGTGCTTTTGTAAGTAAAAGTAAGAGTATTTGTATAGCACAAAAAAATAAAAAGCATCACAGTGCCCTTACTTACTAACATGTTGTGTACTTTCATCAATAAACAGCAAGTACTAATAAACCAAAACTAGAGCCTACTCTCTCTTGGCTGTTGTTTAACTGCTGTGTTTCTGGAGTTGCTTTAGGTTAGGCTGGGTCACACAAAGTTCTATCAACAAGCAATCTGTTTGAGGGCATGTGAGCTTTTGTTCGGTTTTATATTTGTTGTAGATTGCAATGTAACTTCTTAATAGCTTTTATGTTTATTATGACATTGGTTGTTATTTCATTTTAGCAATCCGCAGAACCATGGTAACACAGCGAGTGACTGCTATTTCAAGGCTGACGCTGAATCTACAAGTTCAGCATATCTTCATCAACACATTTCAAGGAGTAATCCTACCACACTTTGTGCTGGCAGTGCAAGTATAGAAGTAGCACGTGTGCCTGTAGTGGATCCAGCCACTGCTAGGCAGTGTAAAGATGGGTACAGACTGACACCAGTGATGCCACACCAGACCAACAGAAACAAGCAGCTCGTTGAATTTAACTCGCATGATGGTGGTAGTGCATCGTCAAGCCCATCAACAGGCAGCTGCATGCAGACCCCAGTCATCAGTGATACCAGCAAGGACAGCAACTTCTCGGACGAGATTTGCCAGTTGCTGCCTGGTGGTCAAATGTCGGCAGAACATCGGCTTGAACTTTCACTGGAAAACGATTCCAGTTTGTTAAATAGTGTGCAGGTTGGTGGACAGTTGGCACACTGCTCGTCGGAAACAAATCTAGTTTCAGCAAGTGGTTCTGTGAATAACACTAATCGGTCTCATCGTGCTCATGGAGCAGTCGGCACTGGGCGGCAAGTCATCGGTAGGGCTGAAACATCAGTGTCAACAGAATATGCCCAGCAGCTGCGTCGTCGCAGTCGTTCCGCTGATAATCTCAGTCGTCGACATAAGCAGAAAGCTGACAGTGCAGCGTGGAGTGCAGTGGACATTGACGTCAATGCACATACAGAGGCAACTGTTATAGACCGAGCACAGCAGCTGGATGTGCAGCAGCAGCAGCAGATGAAACAGAGCAATACAGCAAACAAGACAGTTGACAGCTTACCTTCCCCTTTCACCACGACCCGCCTGCGACCGTTCCGTCAACAAATGAACAGCGTTGTGGTAAGTTTGCGGTGTGATAACGGCAGTTCAGCAAACTACATAATTCATTGTCATAGAACTGATGTATTGACTGATGTAGTTTTATTTACCATATCAGGATATGGATACACACAGTGTGGGAGAGCTGAATGTTCTCTGTAGACGATGCAATATGTTTGATAGTTCATTGTCGCATGTGTGACATTTCATTGACTGGTCGCTTGTTTGATATTTTCACTTAATGTCATATAGAGATGCACCCATAATCTGCCGATAATCGGTATTGGCCGAATAGTACGTTGGTATCGGCGGATTGTTGTTTACACAATGGGTAATTTCAAGTTTTCATTTTTAATACCAAAAGTAAACAAACATGAGAGTAGCTTCCATTTCCGGTAAAAGTGGGTGCAATTTGTAACTTTGCTTTTGGGTGCATTTTTGTTTTGTCTGCACTCTGCAGTCCTTCAAAGGAAAGGAAAGTGCAGGGATTTTACGTGCAATCAAGTAAGTAAAAAAGTAAGAGTCCTCGGATAACAATCGGAGCGTAAATAAATAACTTAAATAAGACAGCAAAATAAGTTCTTTGTATTAATCGGTATCGGCCGATTGTTAGGCGCCGTGCCTTATCGTTGCATCTCTAATGTCGTCTATTTCTGACATTCACGGTTACATTTGTTTACTCTCATGTACACAATTTCCTAAACTGATAATCTATAACATTGTTAAGAACTATACAGACCTGTCACAATGTCGTTATTTTTCTCTGTCAAAGCACTAATATTATCCTGATTTGTTTGCAGTATACAATATTGGACGATGGCTGTGTCTGTATGGAGTTCTTCCGGGTTATTGGAGGTGTAGCAGCTGTTCTCGAAGTGATGCGCATATCTGCCAATGGTCTTCAGGTTAGAATTTGTAACATACGCATCAGTTTCTTGTATTAGTTGTAACTCAGTCTGTGATGTTGACAGATATCTTTCTCCTTATTTCTGTTAAGTTGTCTTAACGTATTGGTTGGCCACAGGTCTCATGGAAAATTCTTGTGGTCTCTGATGGGCTGCCTTCAGTAAAAAAGTGAATTCATTAAATAATAAAATAAAGTATACTCATATAAGTGTATTATTTCGTACACAAAGAAAGTGACAAAATGGCTGTGAAATTTCAGTGCAGTCTCATTAAGCATGCTATTCTATCGATATTTGTAAGTATGCAATCTTTATTCCAGAATGCCTGAAACTATACCAAGTGACGGAGCCACACATGACCATTTGTGGGCTGCATAAATGGTAATCAACCCCTGGCTTGCATGGTCAGTGACAATGTCTGTGCCATACTGGGTGGCGTTGCAGTATGCTGAGCTTCCGTCTCTTTCAGATAGACGCGACAAACTCTGCCGTGATTTTTTCCGCATATTGCTCAATCCAACCAGTTGCATTCATCATCTGTTGCCACCCCATCATGACACTGAAATCACTTCTCGGCTTAGAAGAGCAACCACTCAGTCCCATAACCATACTAACTGCTACAAATCTTTCATTCATCACGCCCTCCTAAAATGCCAACTCTCCATGATTTATTGTTATTTTTTCATAGCATTGCACTGCATTTTCATTTCTTGTCTTGTATTGTATTGTTTTGTTGTACAGTGCTCCATTGTTTGTTTAGCTTTTTGATTTTTAGCCTTCTGGCTACAAGTTCAATAAATCTGAATCTGAATGGACTTATTGTTGTCACATTGTGTGCACAGATTCAGATATATAAACCAAACAACGGCAAAGGTTGCAGTCTGAGTCCACAGCCGCCGCCTCCACCTGCTCTGGGATCTGTGCACTTGAAGCATTTCACGCTGGAGGCATTGCCGAGGAAACACTGGCGCAAGTACAGTTACGCTTCACTGTTTGTCAGCAACATTCGGGCAAAGACGCCGAAGGTGACGTTGTATACACATAGAGCAAAGTTCCAAGTCATGGAAAATTCTGATGTTGAAGTTACTTTCTATGACGGTGAGTTATGTTTTGTCGTTTTCTCTTTATAATGCATGTCTTCATTTGCATTCTTTCTCTCATTGTCTGTACTGTACTGTACTATTGGGGGTGTCCATAGAAGCAGAGGCCATGATGACAGTCTGTGGTCAATGCTGAGGCCAGATCAGTTTGACCCATTGCACAGCCCCCTTAATGTATGCAAAATATATGTCTGTATGAGTGATGTTCTGCAGCTGACACTATAGTGACAGCGCGTATAAGTCTGTTGGGAGAGCCTTGGGCTGTATTTTTACAGTATGCAGCCTGGCAGCCAGTTTCTTCTAGCGTAGGCCTCTGAGCTATATGCCTTGACAGCCCCAAGCAACCCATAGCCTGCACGTCTTCCCGGTGAGGTCATAGCAAGTTCTGGTGCTACATTGACCGGCGTGGTCCATATGGCCTAACGCTATCTGTTGTCTGACCACCCGTACTCATTACGGTCTCAGCCACTATTATTCCTGAGTGCAATGGCCTGTCTCAGTTTAATGAGGACACAGGCAAACCCTCTGTGCCTGTCCGAGAATTTAATCTTAAGCCTAATCGAGCCAAAAAACCCCCTTCCACACCTGGATTTGAACCCAGGCCAGCGAGAGCCGTCAGCCCAGCAGGCACTGTAGCCTATAGTGATGTTTAGCCCATTATGCCTCGAGAACAGGCTTCTGCCATTGTCATTGTGTAGTGTTTATTATCCAGCTGTTTTGTTAATGATTCAGTTTTCTTTCACTGTGTGTGCTGCTGATTTATCCACTGTGGCTCACTGCTTTTGTGTTGCAGCATGCTTGCTTTTCTCAGATCATCATCACCATCTTTTTTATACAGAGCAGTACATTACCTGTATCACTATTGAATGACAGTCATCCAGTATCGTTTGTGACTCTGCACTAATGGTCTGTTATGTGGAATATGCTGCTAAAAAACTTTGTATTCAATACACTATTTACTCGCTCATTTATTGTTCACATTGTGTTTTATTGGTGTAACTGCATAAACAGCAGGTTCTATAATGCTGTGTTTGTCAACGTGCGTGTAGGAGCTAAGTATCACAAGGCAAGTGATGCCGTCAGAGTTATTCTTCGTGACGGAACACTAAAGCCATTGTCAGCACCGAGCAATGTGACTGAGTTGTCAGAAGAGGGGCAAGAGATGTGCCAGTATGTCAGCGAAGTGAGTTGATTGTCAGCTCGCTAAATGCTTCATCCACTGTTTATTTATGTACCTATGAGACTGTGAGTAAAATGTGAGAACTTGAATGTGTGGATAAGTTATGCTACTGACCAGTGGCAGCATATATGACAGAGAAATGAAGGCATACATTGGTAAAGTATACTAAACTTGGTGATAGAACTGTCTGGGATTGCCAATCAGTAGGGACCAACCTAATTCACGATTTCACGGCCGTGACATTTTCCATGAAATTGGCCCATTTCTGTGAAATCCGTGATTTCAACGCTTTTTCTTTCATTTACGAAGGTTTCCATAGTTTTATCAACAGCTTTTGTGCGGATTTTACTGTTTGCTAAGTGATTAGTCTGAAAGAAGCGTCAGTCAGTACGCCACTGTCAGCGCCCCGCAGCGCCAGAGACTGTCAACAAGCAACTTGGCAAATCAAGTCATCATCGCTAAGAACTTGAAACTGGGATCGTCTGAGTAGAACAGTGACTCTTTGAGCCTTGACTTAATACATTTATAGCAATAATAAATATTCATTGTTCAGAAATGTGCTATTCGACAGATTTTTTAGTTTGCATTAACATAGCAACTTGAAATGACGGCAGTGGGGCCCGTGAAATGTCCGTGAATTTCTCAAACTCCTTCCGCGAATTTTCCGTGAAATTTGGCATATTTTCAAAACTCTACCGTGAAATCATGCCTTTTTTCCCATGAATTAAGTTGGTCCCTACTAATCAGGATTACATTGTATGAATCATATTGGATATGTTTCTGTAGAATGTGGAGATATGGTCTGTCAGAGAAGTTAACTAGAAATGCTTGAAAGCCTTCCATCGCAAATGTCTGAGAAGACTACTGAATGTAATGTGGAAATATAAAGTGACATAAATGAAACTGCACTATATGCCAAAAAAAAACAGATCCGTATTGCATTTTCAGTACTGCAACAAATCTATCTCGGTATCAGTAATTTTTGTATTTGTTGCCAGATGTGTTCTAAGATGTTTGGTGACTGCTGGTACGGTATGTTAAGTATTGTGATGTGGCTATCTGTGTATGTGAGCAGATTTTACAGATCTGCACCGACATGACCAATGTACTGACATCTCTGCAGGCACACTGTGGCCGTGGACCCGACGTAGAGCTCTTTCCCATTGTTGTTGGACGGTAAGTAGTTTCTGTATGTGGCACTCAAACTGGAAGGCATGAATTTATTTGCTTTGCAGGCATCGAACGAGTATGCCACTGCTCTATTTACATGCATTGCATATATAATTTTTTTGGAAAACATGTTAATGCTGAAATGGCAGCTAGTTACAATCGTGATAGAGTTATGGACGTGAAGTAGACTGATTTGTGTCATTTGTGTTGTAGAATAAGGCACGTAGGGCGGGATGTCGAGATGGTTGTGTAATGTTGCTTTAAATTGCCACTGAACTGGGTATCAATTAACTTTAAGTCACTCTTAAAACTCTACTCATATTTATATTAATTCTGTTGCATGAAGATAGTGTTAAAAAAAGTAGCTCAGCTATTGCAGAGAGTCCATGCTGTGGGCGAAAATAGATAGAAAATCGGCGATTTCGCTCCAGTGCAGTCAGTTTGACCCAAAATTTCAGGTAGAAGGGGTCACCCCCACCAGTCATTTTTGCATGGATAGTTAGGCCAATGAATGCCTTACAACTTTGTCGCTGACAGTTTTCAGACAAAGAAACTTTGTAGCAGACTTTCATTAAGCGAAGTGTGATTATACACGCAAAACGACCGTTTTGCGTTTTCGAGCCCCCGTGGGACTTGGGAGCAACGTACGATGATCATCTTAGGCTTATTAGAAATCATGTATTGGACTTAAGTGATATTTAACATTTGAGTGATGTTGATGCAGCTGACTGTTAGTGACTTGTGAGTGTTTTGTTGTCAGGCGGCCGATGGCATCAACAGTATCAGATAGTGACAGCGCAGCTGTGGCAAAGTCAGTTTCTTCACGGCACACATTTGTGAATCAAACATCCGATGCACCACCATCGTCAGTCTCTTCACACAGCACTTTCCAGCCATCCCAGGTTTGTTTTACTATTTTTTTTATTTTTTTATGTTTTTGTACATTTTGTGGAATTCTTGTTCTGCTAAAAATGTGCACTTTAATTTTTGTTCTTGTTAATGAAAGTCAGTAAGTTTTGTTTTTAGTGTCATTCATGAAAATGCCACAGTCTGTGATCACATTATATGTTAGGTTAAACTGTGATATATAAATGTGATTACGTAATGTTAAGCTGACATTACTTTGTATTAGTATCGTGCAGTGATGATGATTGATGCAGTATTTGTATATTTTGTAGTGTTGCTTTGTCTCACAGCCATCGTACGAAACATCATCAGTTAGTAGTCGAGAAGACGTGGCAGCAGCTCGTGATCGCATCCATTCTGGTAGATCGCAGTTAGCGGCTGAAGTGCCAGTCTCAACAGTGAGCTCTGGGCCAAAACATTCTGGTAAATCTGTAGCCATGTCCAGTTCCAAGCATCGACCTGCCAGCACCCAACAGCCATCTGAGACCCAGCGGAATACATCTGTTCCATCTAGTGACCAGCAGTTACCACCTTCAGGCAAACAGCGACTGATCTGCTCTGTTGAAGTTCCTGGCATTGGCCGAGCTGCAAAGGTAAATTACGTTAAATACATTGCGTGATACGAGGTCACAGATGGTGATGTTAGGTTAGCAGTCAGTCACAGGTGCACAGTGCATTTCCACTCGCGTCAGTGTTGTAAGATGTCTGAAAGTCGAGTTAGCTCTGTGTTTGCTTTCAGCAAGAGATTACAATATTAGCAATATTTGTGTTATAAAGTAATTGCTTCAGTGAAATATGAAATGTACACACCACACGTAAGAGTTACACTAATTTGTTGTCTGCATCGAACGATCATTTCATTTGTTTCCGTGCATTCTGCAGCCTGTTGTTGGTTCTGATATTCTGTTAATTGTACTTTTGACGTATTGTTTGCTGTGTACAGTTCAGTCATGGCATTGTTTGGCTGTACTACAATGACGGCTCACAGCTTGGCGTCAAAGTCACATCACCTTCGTATATTGTAAATGTGTCTCTCGATGGTCGGAGAGTCGCGTATCAGGCAGACGATGAGATTCCAGAGTCTGTGAGGCGTCGTGTGGCCAGTGATCTGCAAACAGCAATGGCTCGTCTCAACATGATTAGGGAAGTGTAATGTGGTGCTCATTTGCCATGCTTCAGAATTAAAAAGCTGTCACCTTGGTTTTCTGGTAGCTATTTATTTTGTTATGCTGTGGCTTCAGGTTGTAATGATGTCTATAATTTTAGCCAGTTTTACTCTTATTATTTTATTGTACCACCTTTTATCCTTTTATTTGCAGCCATTGCCTGAATTTATTGGTTGAACAATCACGGTTGGCACATGATGGTATGTTATCATTGAGCATACATTCTCAAAGTCAGTCAGATACTCAGATACCGTCTAATTGTTGTACCCTGCACTTTGTGCTGTCACTCAGCCAGTTATACAGTATACAACTCAAACTGTTCTGCATTTTCTCTCTTATCTGAAGTAGGGATGTGATGCAGTTCGAATTCAACAACGAACGTCAATGAATATTTTAATCGCCTTGTTGTCTAATGCGAATTCATGGAAAAATTCTTTGTTTCACGACTCATTTCATACGATATGCACAGACATCCAGAGAG
>Ga0049105_1001643_pt1 | contig 10272 bp, 9 predicted proteins | sample WorMetvaBAHAMAS1_FD_61260 | JGI IMG/M metagenome (GOLD analysis project Ga0049105, IMG submission 61260) | Worm MetaG Olavius vacuus BAHAMAS.1 | ecosystem: Host-associated > Annelida > Digestive system > Unclassified | place: Germany: Marburg | collected 2013-04-09 | reverse complement strand
CACTCTAGAGTGAGCTAGAAATTATGTCTATCTTTACTGAAGCAAAAGATACAGTTGAGATGTTGTGTGTGGTATGCACAGACTTGGCAGGAGAAAGGAGAGTTTATGATCACATTTCCATATGCATATCATGCTGGGTATAACCTCGGCTATAACTGTGCAGAATCCACCAATTTCGCTTCAGAAAGGTGGATTGAATATGGAAAATACTGCAACATGGTAATCGCAGTTTTTCTTCTGTTCCACTGTTTTTTTTAAAGTTTTTTTGGACGTGTAATTAAGATTGGTTGCAGAATGTTGTACAATAACTCAGGCTGCTTTACAAAATTCAAGTTGTGCTATGTATGTTAGCATATGCTATGTTGATTGAATGGTACTTCAATTTTGCAAGACTTTATTTACGCTGAAATAACTGTTTTATGTAGTGCCACTGCAACAGCGACATGGTCCGGATCAGCATGGATCCCTTCGTACGGGAGTTTCAGCCAGACAAATATGAGTTGTGGCGTGCCGGCCTCGAGGTTGGCACTCATCCTGAAAACGAGTTGTCTAAACTCTACTCAAGACCACGCCACACTGCAGCACGACCTGCCAAGCTTCCACAGCCACAGTTACCAGCACAGCAGACTCACAAGTATGATGCAGTTTTAAACAGTCGTCATCAGCATTTGTCCATTCCCTATTTGTCATAGGTTTATGTTCTGTTTAGGTTTCTTGTGTGTATTTTGTGTTGGTTATTGTGAGTTTGGTTGCAGCCAAATTGCCTGGAAAGATATGTCTAAAAAATGACCTATTGTATGTTGAGTGGGACCTTAAAACGCTTTTCACTGACTAATTAACTAACTTCTTTAGAATATCTCATTTGATGGGCATTAGTGGCATATTCTCCGTTAGTGAGTGAGTTATATCATCAACTGTGCTGAGTTCCTTAACGCTAAATTATACTCTTAAAACTTTTCTAGCAGAAACTGCAGTTCAGTTAAAAATTGCTAATGCCAGATATAGAACAAGGCAGACTGATCTAGCAATACAAAAGTCTGTAAAATGTGAAAAAGTCAAAAGACAAAATACGTACTGAAAGTACAATTTTTGATGGCATTTGCAAATTGCTGTGCAGTCTGTCGTTCGCATGGACTTGGAGAGAAGAGTTCCAGACACAGGGTCCAGCACCAGCAGTGCAGTGCAGCATGCTTTTCTCGACTTTTTGTTTGAGTGTATCTCTGAGTTTAAATTAGAATTAGCAGAAAATATAGTAGCTGGTAATTAATTAGCAGTTGTTGTTCTAAATTAGTTAGGCATTTGTTTGTATACTGATTGTGTGATGATTCTAGGGACACTATGATCAAACCGCAAGTCAGTCGACGGATTCCAATACTGAAGCTGCCAGTGAAAGCTTCTACATCAGATGTGCACAGTGACTTCGATGCAACAGACGTGTCTGAGACTGAAACCAGCATATATGGACAGAGTATGACTGTCGGAGCTGTTTCTGACAACTCCCAGCAGAGTGCATTGAACAGCAGCAGTTCACTGGAAGGAAATGTCTGCAAGAAGACGGACAGACATCATGCAAGTGATCATCAAGACGTTGTTAAGAAGCTGAGATTGCAGAAACTTGGCAAGGACATTTCGCTGACAAGTCCTGTAAAAGCTGGACATTCACAGAATGTTGCTGCGTTGGGTGCTGAGCATCTTGGTCGTAAAACAGCCACCGTGACCTATGTTGGCAGTGGTCTTATGTCATTGCCGTCATCTGTCCTGTCAGGTGCCTCTGAAACGCCGCTATTGTCATACACTCTGTATACTCCGTTCATTGAAAGCGGACAGTCTCCAAGTGGATCTCAGTTGACAGATGTGTCATCTCGGCAGAGTACAGCCAGCCACTTGCCAACTGTTGGTTCCAGCCTTGTGCAGACATTAACTGCGGCCAATTGTGACACGTCCTCTGTAGATGCGTCAGTGATTGATACTGAAGTTGTAGAGACAATTGCTGGACAGTCGTCTTTGAGCCATGCGCAAAAACAGTGTCATGTGAAGAATCAGAAGCGTAACGTTAATCGAGGTTGACACTTGTTGAAATTCTGACATTGTGTTACATAGCTTCCGTGTAAAATTGTACTTCTTTCTATTGTGTATAACAGCTTTGTTTTTGCAAGCTTCTAGATGGACAAGACACAACTTCACCATTTATTACAGTCCATTGATTCATTTGTGTTGAGCACCATAAGTAAACAAGATATTGTGATTAAGAGGAATGGCTTGTTTATTCCAGACTCGAGACACTTCCTGTCATTATAGTGCATTTATTTTCTTGGTTGGGCATGAGGCAGAGCATCCAGCAGCCTGTATAAAATTTAGCTACAACTGAGATGCACGGTTGTCCGAGGTTGATCATTTAGTGGGTGAGGCGATGAGTGTCGTGGTGTTGGAAGAATGGAAGTGGCGGGCACTTGCAACGTTTCCTCTTCAATGACTAGGATGCCGTACCACTGAGATGGCGGTATGCTAGGATGCATAGGTGAAACTTATCAAATAAGTGAAGTTCTTGCAGCATTAGCTGATTTGCTGTTCTGCATAGTACTGTAAAACCCTTAATTTTGACCACCCTTAATTTTGGCATTTGAGTCAATTTAATTATTTTGGACCCCGTAATTTCGGCATTTTTGCTTCCTACTACACTGAAACGCTACTGTATTCAAATTTTCATGGCCCGTTATTTTTACGAACTTGCCAGGCTCGCGAAATAAAGGGCACGTGAAAAAAACGGGTTTTACAGTAATTGATTTAAATGGTCGCAATTGTAGGTAGCACTTCGATCAGTCAGCGGTTAAGTTCTGTTGCCGGCTTACTGCAGTTCATGCCTGCTGACATCTCCGCTGTGACTGCATACAACAAACACGAGGCAACACTTCCACCACACTGCTGCATCTGCTCACTGTTTGTAGAGGTAGTTCACCACTTGTGTGTATAACTCAGTTCTGCCATGTGAATATTTTACATTCTTCATGCATATTCCTGTATTACATAATTTATGGTGAATAAAGATGTATGTATAATTACATGTATCTTGATTAACCTTGTCCTTCACTTCCGTTGTGTACTGGGCAACGTTGCTTAGGCTCATAGCTGGTCCTAGTGACGAGACCATTTCAAATATGGATCAAATGCACATTAATTTATCTCTTGTGATTGGTTGTCAGTTCTATAACATTTGTGTGGCATTAAGTGGCATTTTATGTGCCAGTTTATTATTAAGAAACTACTCAATGACTTGTAATTGAATACTGCGCACTGTCTGGTACATGTTCACAAATATTCCAGCCTGTTATGTATATTGTTGCTAGTGATTTTTATGTAATGTAGTGCAATGCAGCTTATATTGGCAGAGATAACAAGCCAAGATTTTCCACTGACGTGTTGTATTCCAACACAACTCTATTGCATTATTTCTTGAAGCGCTAAGCACAGTGCTGTATGTTTTCAGGGCAATGACCGTAGACCTGTACAGACTGTTGCCACAAGTTCTCAACCACTTATTCCGCCAGAAATATTTCTGTCTCGTTCGAGTCCGCATCAAGAAATGTCTGAGCATGCGCCAATGTCGAGTTCACTGGCTGTATGCAGTCACTGTGGCATTTGTGTGCATCAGTGTGAGTACATTTGCTTGCTCACAGAATACATCAGAACTGTCTCTCTAGCCGAACTGACCAGCTGGATGGGAAATTACCAGGTCGTTGGCAGCAGAAACACTGAATGATTTCAGTGTGATTACTTGTGTGGTCTTGTCGTCATCAGGTGGTGTGCCCTTGAGAGAGCGCAGCCGTCTAGAGTGACGCCATCTTGAACGGTCCTGTGCAGTCTGCCATGTTGAACTGAGGCCACTATTATGTTGTTAGAGGTCGAGTTCAGTCGTACAAAGTCAGGTTTGTCTTTGTCATGGTCGACCTCCCAGGCGTTGCCGTTCTGCCGAGAGACAGATGATTGCAATGTGCTGTTGTGTGCTGCTGAGTAATAATGAAACTGTGAGCGCTGTTTGCTCTCACTACAATGCATTGGACACCAACAGTAATCTTCCAACAGAGTTAAGTTGCATTTAGCATGTTTCTGTGTGTCACTTGCAAACTGCGTTAAAGTTCTGTTAACATCTGTATCTCAGTAATTTAAGAGTGCACAGATTTGTTGTCAGTGTGGACTAGTAATGCTGTTTGTTACTGATGCTGTGACAGCTTGCTACGGCGGCGATACTCTCTGTCCACAAGGCTATAAGTCATCACAATGGCTGTGCGATCGTTGCTTCTGGGGAAACCTGACAGACGTGAGAATATCGTTTATTCTTGTGAGAGTATTAGTTATTATCCAAAAACAGTAGAAGTTGTTCTTTAGTGTTGCTTCTGCATGAATAGTGTGGCTGCTTTGAAACCATTCTGCTGTCTTTTTTGATTTTTACTATGTATGCTGTCTGATGCATACAAAAGTAGTTTGCAATTTGTTGCTGTAATAATATTGATGGTGGTGATGATGATATTGCTGTTGCTGATGTGCTTTTGTGTAATGTCTTTTAGTAGCAACGAATCTGCCATGTTGCTGTGAATGTAAAATCATACACATTGCGGTTAGTGTAGATTTTTCTGATGTTTTATAGGCGTGTTGTTTGTGTAAACTGCGCGGTGGAGCATTGAAACGTACAACTCGTGGATGTTGGGTACATATCGTCTGCATGCTAGTGCTTCCGGAATTCAGCAGTGTCAGTCTTCACGAGAAGTTTGTTGCAATCAGTGTTGCAGTGTCCTCGCAAAGGAAATTGGTGAGTGCTTGAAATATTTCATTATCTGCATGCCAGCTGTCCTAAGCAAAGTCACAACTGTGTGTCTGTCTACGTGTGTGTCCGTGCAAAAACGGAAAGACTACTGATCAAAAATTGATTTAACTTGGTGTGAATATGTGTTTGGGTGAACCTTAGAAAAGATTAATTTTTGGTGACATGTGACCTTCACCTTTAACCTTGAGAGGGATTTTTTTGCATTGTTCAAATAAGAACATTGCCTGAATACCACCGGTCAGATCTTGCTACGGTTTTACGTGGTAATGTGTCTTCATTGTATGAGTCGTGCAAAAGTGGATGTATTTGATCGTGATCTTTCACCTTCAGAGATAAAGTAATGGAACCATGCAGATGTGTGCACCCCTCAGATACAGCTCAGTTGTGTTTACATGGCTTTATCTGGCTAATTTTCTTAATTAGCTAAAGAATTGTTCTCTCGCCTCCAGTTCACTCTCAGCATTTCTGATGAAGTCCGATTTCCGACGTCATATGTCTTACAGATGTTTACGGCAGTTATTATTACTATTATTGTACGGTCTGTTATCTGTGCTGTGTCTGTTATTTTGAAGTGTGTCTACTGTCGCCAACGAGGGCAGCTGATTGAATGCAGCAGTGACAAGTGTATATCTACCTTCCATGTCACGTGTGGCCATGCTGTCGGCGCCAAGTTTGAAGTCGTCAAGTCACCCTTCAGAGTCTCAGTGACTTGTCCAGCGCACAAGCTACGGCCTCATTCAACAGTAAGTCTCTAAACGTGTTCTTTTGTATTTGCTTATTTTACGGAATGACGCCATTAGTGGTGTGAATGTGTACAACTCGTGTATTATAACGGTTAGCTCTTGCAGTTCACGATTGTGATGCACCGGTTAACAGCTGAAATAATCACAAACTGTAAGTAAGTAAGTAAGAGTATTTCCATGGTGCTAATAAGCAAACAGTCATGATGGACCGTGGTCATTTAATCCTGAACAGAAATGTTTTCAGTTGCCATTTGAATTGCCCGTAGCTGATGTCGTGTTGTTAGTAGTACATTATTCCATACAATATTCTACACCTGTAATACTGTTTTAACAGAATATTAGTTTCACAGATAATTCCACTTATTTTGCACAGTTTGCAAATTTTTTGCTAAAAGGTAGATGCGGTGGTTTGTGATAAATTAATGTTACTCACACACTGAATAAGAGCAGCCACCAAGCAGACTAACACTGATTTCTTGGATATGTCTGATACTGGCTTGGCCAGTTTGTCCAGAAAATTGGGCCATTCAGATTTCAACTAGTTTTATGTCATTGTCTCTATGGTTAGTGGTAAATATGAACCACGCACTTATTTCGGCAGTCATATCCTGACATTGTTGTGTGACTTGCGCCATAATGGACCTTGCAGTTTTTTTACTTTGGCCACTATCAATAGTTATATAATGTAATGTAATGTAGTGTAATGTAACCAGTTTTCAGAGTAGGAGAAAGGATATTGGTCAGTAATACTTAGTCCTTATTTCTTTTTTGGAATACTTTCGTAATATTGTATTAGCTTCATGCATTGTTTGTGAAGTTGCAGACTACTGCATCTTTATGCCAGCAAATTTTTTTAATGTTACAAAATGTGATTGAATGTCTTGACATTTTTAAATGTGCATTAACCTGTATTGTTTTGCTGCTCAGCTACAACGACGTTGCCGTGCCAACATGCTTCCTGTTGCTGCCGGCGATCGTGTTATAGCAAAGCACAGAAATGGCCGATACTACCGCGCTCTTGTTCTCTCTTTCTCTGACGTTGTTTACTACAAAGTTGCATTTGACGATGGGACATACAGCAATGACATGTATCCTGAAGACATCGAGGCAAGTACTGCAAAATTTGAACGTTTCTGGTTTCAAAATTTGTGCCTGAAAAAAATTAGAGACATTAGATGAACTCTTTGTCGGAAAAAGAACTGCCTGAACCCAGTTGCCTGATTGATTCATTTTCAAGATCTCGCTTGGTTTTTTTCCAAGTTTTCTGGGTTAAACTTCCATTTCTTAAGTTGTGAAGTTGATTTTTGTGTATTCAGTTTACATTTGATATTGTGTAATTTGTGTTTGTGTTTCTGTCCTGTGTATCTTCGTATTTTCATTTTCTGCCATGGGAGCAAAAACAGATGTATATTACAAGTATTTGTAGTATAGTTGGCATGTTGGCACTCATCAGATTAATGTCCGAATGTTGAATGTTACAGCTTCCGGCGGATAGTGTGAGACCACCAGCAGTTGGCACTCCAGTTCAAGTGCGATGGGTCGATGGCAATCTGTACAGTGCAGTGTTCAAAGGCATTAATGACACATCATTGGTCGAGGTACAGCACTCTGGCTTCCACAGTTGGCTAATGATTCACAACATCTGCCTTTTGTTTGATGTAATAGGTTTTTCTTGAAACAGCAGTTAGAAGGTAATAAAATGTGTAGGATCTGCCCAGGCCATCAGTGCCCATCAAGTAACACTGATCTCCGATTTCTCAGTAATCAGCCTGCTGAACCTGCAAGACTACACATGCACGGGGTCTTTGTATCAAGTGGTGTGCCTGTTTTATCTCCCAGCTTCCTCCAGTAACAAAATTATACTGCCTAGTGACAGGCATTGGGGTGCGAGAAACTTGCCCAAGGCTGTTATTCAGCACTTGTCTGGCTTGTCGCTAAGTCATGGGAACACACAACAGCAATTAGCTGCAAATAGCTTTTTCTAATTCTGCAGCGGCATGCTAAAATCCTGTATAATGATGATAACCTTATTGCTATTACTTGTAATATTTTGCATGGACGCCACTGTGTAGATTTGCTGGTGTGCTGCAGGCTCAGTTTGAGGACGGTTCTATATTGTCTACAGAGCGAACCAAGGTTTGGGCCGAGTCGGAAGAGTTACCTGCTACAGTTGCTTCTCGACTGGTACTGTATGTTGTTGTAGTAGTGTTTCTGTATGATTGTCGTCAGTGAGGTCTGTAACAGAACTTTCGTCATCACCAGTCATCTTTCTTGAAAACTAGTTGACAAGTTCAGCGTACAAATGAAGCCTAAATACCTAAGAGTTATCAGCTAATGTCAATCTGTACAAGGCTCAAACAGGACATTCTTGACTGTCCAGATAGTGTTGGTCATCTCTGTTATGCAGGTGGTGTGTTGTCCTTTCATGCCTGATCAGTCCACTTCTCATGATTTGGTACTTTTCATTCGGTCATTCTTCCTAGCAAGTTCGAATTAAATAAGCAGAGTAATTTAGATTTTGTGTGAACAGTTGTCAGTTTAAACTATTGTTAATCGAATGCAGACTGTACTCATACTGTGTGTACTGTACTGTACAGTCTGAAGCTACCGACACAAAATACAACCTGTTTGTATCGAGTCCAGAAGCGAAGTCGCGCACACGTCAGAGAAAGCCGCAGTACATTAGGGATGACAACTTTGTCGTGCCATCGGGCCTCATCTGAGTCGACAGTCATTAGCTGTCATCCTAGTAGCACCTACTGTGACGACAGTACCGTACTGTTGCGTTTCTCATCCATGCAGTGTTTTTTTTTAATTTCTGCTATTTATTGCATGGAAGTTTTCACGGCAGCTTGATAAGCTGCTGCAGTTTAGTTCTGCTCATGCTGCTGTGAGATTTGATGTTTGTTTGATTGTAGAAATGTTATTATGTCACAGATATTGTTACTGTCAATGAAATTTATCAGTTCATCGTGGCTGTAGGTAGTGCTAGCTGGGTCCTAGTCGATAGTTTTGTGTACATAGTACTTCTGATCCATATTTATTGATACAGAAAAACATTGACTGGTCTACTTGTCGGCAGATTTTAAGTCGTTTCTTCCACAGGTCTTCCAGCACATGACCTAGTAAAATGGCTCCTAGTGGCTGTCTGTTCGCATTTTTTCGTTCACTTTCGATGAAACTTGGACTGGGCTAAAATTTTGGCACGCCATACAGCGAACTCACAAACCAACATCTGGCTCACATATTCTGTGTAGAATTGGCAAAATATGCTGTTTTCAAAATTTATCTCCTCCTATGGTTTGTTCTGGCCATGATACAGGCCAGAATAAACCTGTTCTGTTTGTGTATTTTTGTACACTTGTGTACACTTTATGCATTTTATGCAGACTTCTGTTAAACCAGAAGTCTGCAACTTAGAAACAGGGCTTGATTTGATGCTGGGGTTCAAGCGTGGCTGGAAAAATCCAAAAGCCAAAAAGTGTCCAAATCCCCTGGCACTTGATCTGTCTTGATGACTGGAATTTTCAGTTACGGCAGCAGTATTTTGCTTATTCCAAGTAATTGTGTGTACAGTTCTGATTAAAAGCTGAGCAGTTCATGTAAAGAGTAAAAGTGAACTTTAATCTGCATCATTATTTGTGTTCCCTTGTTATTTAGTAGTTGAATCTCGTCTTTTTTTGGTTAGAACTGTTCTGTCAAATGGGAACTTGCATATGTTTCTGCAGGGTTTTACAGCCTTACAGGTCAGACGCTCCTCCCATCACCCAAAATAGTGTGAAGTATTTAAGGAGTAAAACAATTTACAAGAATACAGGAATTTAAAGAATAACAAATAAATTGTAAATTGCATAATTTATTTTGTCATTAGTACACTTAACAACAATAATTTTCATTGTACCATTTTATGCACTTTATGTATGAGAATAATGTTACTAGTAGGAATTTAGGAAATGCTTAAGTAAGTCTTGCTACAAGTATGATGTATGCATTGCAGTGTGATAGATAACCTGTTGAGTCTAATGCTGTATAAAATAACAAAATGTCACAGTAACTAGAAACTTTATTTCTAGTGCTGCTAAGTCTGTTGCCGTGAAAACAAGGTATTGTTGAAAATGCAGCAAAATATATAAATGTGCGGTAGTAAACATATAAACCAACAAACAGCCTGCTGCATCAAATAACATCATCTTTGCTCTAAAGGTTGTCGGATATGATACATAAATGTTTATTGCACTGAAAGAAGTCTGCTGCATTCTGCTCAGAAACTATAGGTGGCTGGCATATAATAACGTGAAACTAGAAGTTAATGAAAAAGCTAAAACAAAAACCGACGATTGTAAGAAATGCATAGTTGGAGAGTTCATAAAGCCAATCCACTGTGTGGATGATGAAAGTGAGACGAGTGCAGACAGAGACATGAATGTGAAAGGGACTGATTATACAAATAGACTGTGAAAATGAATCAGGCAGTTATTCTGAAGGAAAATGAGTGATTATTGATCAAAGAAGAAGTTAGAGGTGGTTAAGGAATGGCAACAATGATGAAAGAGTGCTGTGAGGGAGTTAACAGAGCAAATTATACCGTTATGTACACTGTGTCTCAAAAAAAACATCCCCGACGTTTTTAGCTATAACTCGAGAAAGCATTGACGGATTTTTATAATATTTGGCAGAAATGTTACTGAAAAAGCAAGCAATCATATGTTG
>Ga0049105_1001642_pt1 | contig 10272 bp, 6 predicted proteins | sample WorMetvaBAHAMAS1_FD_61260 | JGI IMG/M metagenome (GOLD analysis project Ga0049105, IMG submission 61260) | Worm MetaG Olavius vacuus BAHAMAS.1 | ecosystem: Host-associated > Annelida > Digestive system > Unclassified | place: Germany: Marburg | collected 2013-04-09 | reverse complement strand
AGTCATATATCAGTGTATCGCATATCAGATGGCGGTGTCACCTCGTACTTCTGGCCACGCCCTGAAATCTATCAGCCTGCTTGCTGACAGGCCGCTTCGACCAATCGCCTGCCGGTCAAACAGAGCCCTTACGAATTATTATATATAGATTAGAATTTCCCACGTTAAGACCTCAAAGTTTGTGTAACACCATAATTACATGAAGCACAGAATATATGATCTAATGTGATTCACAGTTTGTTAATATTATGTCGCTTAACTGAAGCCAGATTCGCGGGCATTTTCCCGTCTGATGCGGCGGTTGTTGTAAGTACGGCTCTGGACGCCGTACGGCGTCCGGACGACTCCAGACGGCTTTTAGTACGACCGAAATCGAGTATTTACATATTCTACGTGACATGACTGAGTAGATATTCTTTGTTGCTTGTTTACAAACTTTCGGTTATTCGTTGTATTAGTGTATATTACAGACGCTTATTGTCATCGTTAAACATAGTGATATGCTAACTATCTAGGTATAAATGTAGTTTAGAGGTAGTAAGCAATGAGTAATTATTAACTGTGAGCTCTGTTGTTCCTGGCGCGGCAGTGTCACGTCAACCGCTTGTCACGTTATGAATGGGGCCTTTCTTTTTGAAATGGTCAAGCCAATCTCGTCACATGACAGATCATTCAGACGGTCCGATGAAAAAGAACGGTTAAAGTCAGGCCATATCCAGGAATAGCCCCCGGTGGCTATTCTATACACTATACTAACACTAACCCGAACCCTTACCCGGGGGCTAATCCTGGATAATGCCTAAAGTCATTGCTTACTGGGTATTTCATTTACCAGCAAAAGACTTGCATTACACAGCGGTAAAACAAGTTAACCGACAGCGCACTACACTTCAGCACTTGTGAATTTCAGCACCTTCAAATGTAGATCCAATCTATTTATCATCCAAGAAAACGATACATGAACAACAGACTGAAAGATATGAAATACGGTATTACGCAGTTGCATTGCTAAAGGCACTGACAACTTACACCCTCCATAAACGCAACTGAAACGTACAAAAATTATACAAATAAAATTATTACATCATTTGCACATAGATGCACTAATAAGTAACTAAATATAATGATTGTACCTCGCCTCCTCGCCTTTACGCAAATATGAAAAACACGGGAAATGGGCGTGGCAAAATGGTCAGTCTAAACGGTCTGGCCATTTTTGCATTGCTTGGGCCATTGTGGCCGGTGATATAGCCTATCTGTCTGTGCAAAATTGATTTGTGGGGGACATCCCTTATAAAAATATGGCCGAAACTGACTGACCTACTTCTACAAAAATGCCGATTTCTAGTCAGTATTCGCTTGTAGTGCCTCAGCCGTAATACCTTGTGAAAAGTTCAATTAACACAAATAGGAAGTCCACTGTGAGCTTTCTAATGAGCCTAAGATGAACAGTGTATGTTGCCCCTAAGCCACCAAAGGGGAGCTCAAAAATTAATGCAAAGTGACCGTCTTTCATCAAAAAGTTGAATGATAATCTGCGATAACCTCGAAGTGGTGTGAGATAGGATGTCAATTAATATTAATCACTAATAGGAAGTTGCATACAGGCTTTCGATTAGTATCGACATCGGTGACCTTGAATGAACTTGAACGGCATAATAGCCATTATTTTGCGTTACTTCACCGAATTCGATAGCTTTGCAGGCCAATTACGTCACAGTGGTTGAAGGTAGACCTATAATGTCTGCAGATTATTGTCTTCCATTTTTGGCCAAAACTGACCCACCCTGCAGCATGCAGTGATGGGTAAGATTTGAAATCAAAATATGCCAAGTTGTGATTTAAAATAGTTTTCGTGATTTGTGATTTTGATTTCAAATCTTATGCATTTTGTTAATTTTGATTTTGATTGAAAATCTCTGTTTGATTGATTTTGTGGTTTATCTTTTGTTCAGAAATCCAAAATCGTTTCAAGAAGGAAAAATTCCTATGGCACATTTTCAAATATGCACCAATGAATTCTTAAGAAGTAAGTTTAGGTGCTACTTAAAATGGCAGTTATTCTTATATCAAAAATCCCACTTCTGCACATTTTTAGAGGAGAAATAAGCTTAATACACATTTGACATTTCGTGATCCTAGTACGTTTTACTTACAAGTTGGACAAAGCTGCTGACACAACCGTTTGTGGTGATACCAGTCAAGGTGGTGAAGATTATGGCTATGAAAATGATCTCACTAGCGATAGTACCGGAACTGTTTCTGGTACTGTTTTGGCCCGGAACAAGGTCGGTGCGGTCCGGTCTACATGCGATTCGCCGTACAGAAAGTTGGTGTGTGGCCCGTGAGGGAAGGTGGGGAGTAGTAAGGACTAAGGAGTCAGGAGAGAGTGCAAACAGTAGATGAGCGTAGGTCAGTACCTAACACCTGCTCCCTCCACCCAACAGGCCGGGCGACCGACCGTCCATCCATGCTACTGCTAATGACCCTGGAATTCCATGAACCGGCCACCGCTATCACACCCATGGCCACCCACGAAGCTTTCCCCCCACCACTGCCGTCGTCGTCGGCTTGAACAGGGAAGATGTTGAGTGAACAAAGTACAGATCAAACAATGAGGGGTTGTGACACGGAGCTGAAGCTGCCATGCTGTAATGTTCCTTGCATCTGTTGGACTTGGATGGCACAGCAGTGTACACTAACTCTATCGATTGTTTGATGTTCAGTTTAGCTCCATGCTAGCGCCAGAGTCCGATGTGCGAATCAGCCCTACTCTAGTAAATAGGCCTACATGCCTGCGTCTTATGGCTGCATGTAATTATGGCGCCATCAGTCCAACTCGCATTTTAGGCTAACCGCAAGGTTCGGTTCGGTTCCAGCCGGAACAAATTAGTGCAGTTACTGATCCGGTGCCGGAACAGCGGCGGTCGGTTCGTACACTCTCTAGATCTCACAGTCAAAGCAGCTACTAGTAGCAGCGTCAGTGATCTTAAAATCAGAGCAATGAACTTCATGTCTTCCAGTGACAAAACTAGGCCTTCGTCTGTACAGCCTGATGGCTGCATCTGCACTGAAGAGACTGTTTGTTACTTATAACACCACACTGCCATCTTCATCTCCTTCTTCATCTGTTGAACGTCTGTTTAGTTCAGTAGGATTGATTGATGCGTGCAGAAATAAACTCACAGACAAAATGTTTCAGATTAAAATTGTAGTACTGTTAAATCTTATTATTTACTATACTTGTTATTGTGAATAAGTTGTAATGCACAGAAAACGTACCAAAATCCTTAGTTGCTACAGCATAAGTCGATATATTGTGACACTCAGTCATGCAGTTCGATGTCAGTGCCTTAGATAGTAAAGTGAAATTGTCGCAGTGGTATTCATCAGACTTGCTTCTAACACTCACTGTTCTGAAGTTATGCAAACTAAGACGCACAGTTTGGCCACCAGTTGTAGCCCAAAGGTAGCCCAAACCCAGGCGGTTGCCATCCATTACGCCATTCAAGGTCACAGATTTTGGTACCAATCGAAAGCTCATTTACAACTTCTTATTAGTGATTATTATTAACTTACTTCCTACCTTGCACCGTTTCCAAGTTATGGCCGACTATTGGTCAGATTTTCACTAGCGATGGGAGTGCCTCACTTTATTGCTTTCACTAGGGGTGATCCCCTGCGAATATCCGGATAAATTTTACTTCACCGGAAACTAGAGGGATTGTCCTACCTGATGCTGAAAACCCCGTGATCGCATCTTTATTCATCTGGACAAAACACCGGAATGTGACAGAAGGACAGACAGGCAGAAGTAGTCTAGCTAGTACAGCTCTTTGCATTGCAAGCAATGCGGACGTGCTGTAATTACAGTTTTTGTTTTAGAACTGCATCTTCTGTTTCATTCTGATGCACCTGCTAAAAGTTCATAATGCCCGTCACAGAAGCATCTAGTAACATGTCAACATAACCTCTCCTCCGATAGACAGCATCTGAGCTATGATGTTTGTCTGGAGGTAAGAGGGGAGATTATCAGAACTGTTCTGTGTTGGATTGTGTACTGAAGCTATGCACAGTCATAAGCACACTTAGATGAGCAGTTCTTACAGTTCTCTGGATTGGGTTTTGTCACACTGGGCCCATTTCACTGTGTGTAGATTTATTTGTTTATGTGTGTGTATTTTGTGTGTTCTTGTTTCATACTGCATAGCTGTTGTATTATTGTGAGCATGGTGGGTGGACCTGATGGGATTGAAGCCTAACCATAGGACCTATCTTCCTTCAGTGCTTTGACACTGTTGGTTGGGTCATTTGACCCATAAAAACCGTCCACGATATGACCTATAATGTGTTTAGTGGGACATTAAACCTTGCTCAATCAGTCGGTCACTCAGTTTCAGTTCTCTTGCTGTTACTAATGTTACATGTGTCATTTCGTGACTCGATGATAACAGAAACTAACGGTTTTATTACTGTGTAAGACAAAGACAATCTGCTACTTGTTTCAAAGTTGTCCACAGCGGTCTTCAACTCCCAGATCTGTAGCCTGCATAGCTATGTCCTTGATTTAATCAGTAAATTAAGTATTATGAAAATTAAATCAAACACAATCAACAACGATTTACCTTGACGGAAGAAGAATTAGTTTCATCGTTGTTGGTTGTGTTTGATTTAATTTTTATAATAAATGTTTTACCAACCTAAAGAATATGTTTAATCATTAAATTAAGTAGTGTCTTCATTCCTGTACGTCGATACTTTTGTTTAGTGCAGCATTGGGTCATTTCTTGTACTTGGTTAATCATATTTTGAACACCTGTAGTAGTTTGATGTTAACAAAAGCAAACATGTCGTTGTCGTGCCAATGTACTGTTTGTGTAACAGAGTGATGCCTTATGGCATGACGTGGCCGGCATTCTTGCGCTTCACAACATGTGCACTGTTATCCGCTGGTGCCGGAGCTCAGTGTGTACATCTCTGGTATAAGCCTCTCAAGGTGCCATAGCTCTTGTCTCTGTTGCTCAGTCACAGCTCTTCAAACTTTCTCATGCTACTATTGGCATGTTTTTTGGACAGATCCATTTGGCTGCAATTTTTCCGGCAGTTAGTTTAAATTTATCATAATTTGTCATGGTCAATGGTCATCATCTTCATTATCAGTGTTCATGAAAAGTCTTGTATTTTCAATGTGGGCAAGTACAGGAAAGTTTTGTGGTAGTACGGACTACAGAAATGCACATACTCGAACAAAAAAAACTCCATAAATGTTAAGAATTTATTACGTAATTAATTGTTACAGTTTGCTTGTTACAGTTACATGGTAAACTTTTTTCAGTTTTTCTAGGCTTCAAAAGTCCATGAAAGGAAACAAGGTCTTTGAAACTTAAAAGTACTTAAATCGATGCCTGTAAAGCATGAAGTATTCACAGTGTTGTATTCTTCATTTGCCTGACATTATTTATTAAAATTATTAATTAATAATTGTCACACTGCTTTAAGCTACATGTCGGACTTGTGATGTTTGATGCAGGACTTTGACGGCATTTTACAAGAAGAAAAACAGAAGTTGTTGGTAGAGAATAAATAATAATGCATGATGGAGTGTAGAGATGCAAGCCGCTGCTATAGAGATGTGCTGTTAATTTATGAGTCCGTAAAATTTCTGGATTTTTTTCAAGTTTTCAGGGCGTGGACAGTCCTTAAAAAGTTCCTTGAATCAGTTGGTGAAAGTCTTTGAAAGTCCTTGAAGCTGATATAATCTGTGTCGTTGGGCTAACATGAAATTAACTTTTGTCCCAGTTACACGTTTCTTAACTAATTGAGAATATGATGTGGAAATACAGAAATGTGACTGAGTTAATTGACTGTCGATCATTCAGTTGGTCTGTCTGTCTGTGCGTTTGTTTGTGTCAAAGTAATGTGAAGTGATCGTCTGTCAGTGAATCGTGGCAGTATCATTGGTGCTCATTATCGTCGTCATTTCAATACTGTGATTTACGTGTCAGTTGTGAACTTGACGTGTGTTCCCTGAACTCACAGCCTCTGAAACGGTTGTTGTATCTGTTGAGACTGGAGCAAGTGGCAACTTGACAGACTTGTTGTCTGCATTGGAGACATGGACACTGTGTTGTTACTGACTGATGTTTGCACTCGCTGGAAACAAGCGTGATCAAATTGAAACTTTGACACAGTGTACGGAATGATCTCAATTTGTGGTTGATTGCTTTTTCAATAATCTGACCTAAGGTCACAAAATTGCAGCCCTTCAAAACAAAATTACACTAAAGGTGCGACCTGGCTAACATTTGGATATGTATTATTGTATCGCTTGTCATTGTGTTATTCAGTAGTTTTTATGCTGTCTTAACCAGAAATAAATGTGGAAAATTAAACACTACATTTACTTACTTACAGTTTGTACTTAAAATGATGACATCAAAAAGTCACTGTTTGCTGACGACATTCGTAAAGTAAAATTTTGAAACCAGTGATGCAAACGAGATGTTGCAGCCAAGACTGAGACGTCTGGCTTTTAGTACGAGAACGAGAAATTTTTTCAGTACCGTGACCTTTGATTTTGGGTCCGAGACCAAGACGTTCAAGATGGAGACTGAGACATTTGTGAGACCTTACATGCAAGTGCACAGTGTGTGTTTCAAGGTCAAACCAGATTAGCCTGTATCACTCGTTCACTTGGCTTTTTTAACTTTAATGTGCTGTTCTGCGATGTCTTCTCTAAGCTTCCCAACTTTCCCTGTCCTCATCTTTCGCTTTTTATCTTACTGTAATCTGTCAAATTTGTCCATTTTGATATCAATCCAACATCTCACTTATTTGTCTTTAACATTAACTTGAAAAATATCACAAAGGTTCCTTGGTATTATCAGGAATTCACGTAGGCATAGATGATGCACTGATGTAAAAAAACACCAAAACTTTGAGTAGGCCTATTACTGTAGCTGTAACATAATGTTGTAATTAGTATTAGCTGATCAGCAACTCGAGTTCATATTCAGTTGAGTACTCGGTAGGCTATTAAGAACTAAGCCAGACTACTTTGATCTGTCACCTCAGTTGAAAGTTGAAACATTGGCCTAGTTGTCAATCTGAGGGACATGGGAAGTTGGGAGCTCCGGAAGAGCAGCTGAGCTCGCTGATTTCTGGACATTTGTGATGTGGTCGAGCTCATAATGATATTAGCTGGATTGATAAACTCTTGCTTGTTGTTTCTACAGGGTGGTGTCAAAAATATAAGCAACGCGCCTCAAAAGCTTAAGAATACATGGGCGCCCGCAGGCATGGTCAAGGGGGGAGCAAGTGCCCTCCCCCTGGAAATGTTATAAAGTGTTTTGTGCATTAGTAGTTACAGTAAAACGCTCAGTAGACCAATTATTTATGCATTATTTTCATAATTTTTGTCGGTTTCTCGGGGGCTCCACCCCTGTACTTCGCTGAGGGACTTTCGTCTCCAGACCCCTAATTTTCCCACCCCGGAAAAAATCCTGCGGGTGCCCATGGACTAAGCATGAAAACCTAAGAAGATGGCATGAACAAACTACAGAGACCTTACCTTATGTGTTTCAAGGTTTGAAAGATGAATTAGTGGTACGAGTGGTATACGAGCTTTCTAATTTTACAAAGATCGGTGACTTGAATGACCTTGAACGGCGTAACGGCCGTTTTTCTGTCATTTCACCGAAAGCGGCTTGTGAATGCGACGCGCAATGCTCTGCAGTTTTTTAAATGAATAACTGAATGCATCGTTCAGATTAAAACAATCCAAAATTATAAAAGTTGATTAAATTAGCCAGAATTAGTCAAATATATAATGTGGCCCCCGTTTAATTTGTCCCACCCTGTAGGCATGAAAACTGAAACAACCACGACGCGGTAATTAATCATAAGCCAGGAAAATGTGAATTATTTATTCATGTTATAAAATGTTATACGATTTTGCTATACTCATCGTTTGAACTAAGAGTAGGCTTGCACAAATGCGTACTGTGCTCGATCTGGCTACGCTACTGCCGATAATACCTGAATTACAATGAAAGTTGCATGGAGGCCGTCTTGGAACACCTGAGCTGGCTGCTAGCTTTAAATCAATTCTCATGTTGAGCAGATCAAGCCTGTCTGTACGAGCACAGTGTCAGCGGGCGCGGTCGACAGCTATCGAACAACAATGCCTCGCCCTGATGCTCGCGTCAAAATGGCAGGAATTGACTGAAGCGACGTGCTTTCTGTAACGTCAGTGCGAATTACCGATGTGTGTCACGCTGCGGCCGGCGCGTGCCTATTAGCGCTAACTAGTCGATGTCGTGCACGACCTCGTTCTGTTCAACTCTGTAATTAGTCAATCGCAATCACAGCTCTTCTCATACACGCGACCCGCTCATTCTGCCACGCTGTACGCTTTCAACGCTAATGACGGCAATTTCCTTGTACAGAATTTCATCTAAAAAGTCGGGGCGAGCATTTTGATGCGTCGTGGTCGTTGCAGTGTTACACAGGTTGAGAAAGCAGTCATCTCTGCGGACGAGTAGGCGGAGATTAACGGCGATGGATGGACAATTGATTGGACGTCGTACATGCGATGTAACTAGCGTGCGTTCCAAGCCAGTTAGTCGACACACGCGACACAAAAACAAACAAGATGCTCAGCTATCACAGAGAGAACGCGCTGCAGGGTGCTTTTTAGTTTTCGCCAAATGTAGAAGACTGCATGGGAGACAATATTTTACGGACATTATAGGTCTATCTTCAACCACTGTGATATAATCGGCGTCAAAATCTGTCGAATTCGGTGGGAAAACGCAAAATAAGGGCTATTACGGCGTTCGAGGTCATTCAAGGTCATCGAGCTCGGTACCAATCGAAAGCCCGTATGCGATTTCATGTTAGTGATTAATAGTGACTGGCATCCTATCTCGTACCGTTTCCGAGTTATCGTAGCTTATTTTTCAAATTTTGGACACCTTGCGTTTTCGAGCCAGCCTCTGGGGGCTTAGGGACAACGTACGATGTTCATCTTGAGCTCATTGGAAAGCGCGCAGTGGACTTCCTATTAGTGTTAATTGAGCTTTTTTCGCTAGGTGTTACGGCTGAGTCGTTGCGAGCAAAAAGAGGTCGAAAATCGGCGATTTCGCTCCAACGCGGTCTGTCTGATCGAAAATTTCAGAGACAAGGGGTCGCCCCCAGCAATCATTTTTGCGTTATTAGTTAAGCCAATGAATGCCTTACAACTTTGCCGCCGACAGTTTTCACACAAAAAGAAACTTTGTAGCAGACTTTCTTCAAATGAAGTGCGATTTTTACGGAAATCGGCCGTTTTGCGTTTTTGAGACCCCCTTTGGGGGACTTAGGGGCAACGTAGGATGATCATCTTAGGCTCATTGGAAAGGGCGTAGTGGACTTTCTATCAGTGTTAATTGCACTTTTTTCGCTAGTTGTTATGGCTGAAGAGCTACGGGCGAATATCGGTTGAAAATCGGCGATTACGCTCCAACGGGGGCCGGTTGATCCAAAATTTCAGGCACAAGGGGTCGCCCCCACCAACCATTCTTCTTCTCAGAAAACTAGGCTAAATGATCTTTCGTATGATGTAGAAAGCTGGACCGATCTTTCTTCCATTTTGTCACAAATCACGCGTTTGTCGGACGGAGGGACGGACGGACAGAATTGTCATCGCTAGATCGCATCTGCATTGCATGCAGCGCGGTAATAAAACGATAAATAAAACTACAAGATGCTCAGCTATCGCAGAGAGACCGCGCTGCAGGGTGCGTTATAGTTTTCGCCAAAAGCAGAACACTAGAACTGGGAGCCAATGATTTACGGACATTATAGGTCTATCTTCAACCACTGTGATGTAGTCGGCCTGAAAATCTGTCGAATTCCGTAAAAAAACGCAAAATAAGGGCTATTACAGCGTTCAAGGTCATTCAAGGTCATCGAGGTCGGTACCAATCGAAAGCTTGTATGCGATTTCCTATTAGTGATTAATAGTAACTAACATCCTATCTCGTACCGTTTCGGAGTTATCGCAGCTTATTGTTCAAATTTCGCACCAACGCGGCCACTTTGACTCACAATTTTAGGTAGAAGGGGTCGCCCCCCACTAATAATTTTTGCACCGATAGTTACGCCAATCAATGCCTTACAACCTTGTCCCTGACAGTTTTCACACAGCTGTTACGGCTGAGGCGCTACGAGCGAAAATAGGTCGAAAATCGGCGATTTTGCACCAACGCGGTCACTTTGATCCAAAATTTC
>Ga0049105_1001641_pt1 | contig 10273 bp, 6 predicted proteins | sample WorMetvaBAHAMAS1_FD_61260 | JGI IMG/M metagenome (GOLD analysis project Ga0049105, IMG submission 61260) | Worm MetaG Olavius vacuus BAHAMAS.1 | ecosystem: Host-associated > Annelida > Digestive system > Unclassified | place: Germany: Marburg | collected 2013-04-09 | reverse complement strand
GAAGAGGTAAGGTGACAAAACACCTCCCTGTCTTACGCCACATTTGACATCAAATCTATATCCTATAGAGCCATTCCATACCACAGCACATTGTAGATCAGTGTATAAGGTTATTAAAATTCGAATAAAAGACAGGGGAGCACCTCTTTCAATAAGTTTCAAGTACAGTCCATTAAGAAGAACCTTATCGAAAGCCTTAGAGGCATCCAAGAATGCGCAGTGGACTTTACTACCGTTATTTACAAAGTGTTTTACAGATTCGGTAAGGGTAAAAAGGGCATGAGAGCACCCAGTCTCTTAAAGCCAAACTGTAAATTATCACTCGTGAGGAAGTCGCATACGGGCTTTCGATTGGTACCGACGTCGATGTCCTTGATTGACCTTAAACGCCGTACCGTAATAGCCCTTATTTTGCGTTTTTTACCGAATTCTATAGATTTTGAGGCTGATTATATTACTGTGATTGAAGATAGACCTATAATGTCCGTAAAATATTGTCTCCCAGTTCCAGTCTTCCACTTTTGGCCAAAACTATAAGGCAGCTTGCAGCGCGGTCTCTTTGCGATAGCTGAGCATCTTGTCAAAATTCTATCACTGTCGTATTCTCCAAGAAATTTGCAACAACTCATGCCACAATTCCCACCACGCCTTAAATGTGTCCCTGGACTATCCTGCGAAACTGAAAATTTAAAATTTAACCATACCTAAAAATCGATGTTTTACGTACTTAATGTAATTAAAGTTTAATAGGCTACCATAATTACCACTTCTTGTTTATGTAGCCACATTAAAAAGTCCTTAGAATTATCGCGTTTGTGTATCAGCTATGATAGGAAAGAGACAAGTTGTACCAGAGCATCTGCTGCAGTCACACTTAGCCTTCAGCAAGTCAGTGACGGTGTCCGTGGACGTGTCCATTGCAATCTGAGGCAAATGCACCTGGTATTCATCAATAATAGAGCAGAGATCAATGGCGCATACTATACCGTGGGATGCGTCTGACTCAAAAGCTATTGCCTGTCATGTGTGAAATCTGCGACGAGTTCTTTATCATCAGCAAGGCGAAGCTTCTGCTCACTGAGTGCGTAAGACAATAATTGGTTTAATTATTAAACCCTTCTGCGATGAGAGACACCTGCGTCTTGTTTGTTAATTTTGTGAACACTAAGCAAGCGTTATTGTGGTACACGCAGCAGAATTTCGCCAATTCTGCTCTGTTGTATTTTGCTAGATAGTATAGTGACACCTCCAAGGTGTGGTGGGAAGTGTGGCACGGATTTTGCTGCAAATTTCATGGAGATTATGATTATGAAACAATAAAAATCTGCCAATATTTGTAAAAGTTATGAATGAATGTATAGCGGTACAGTTTTTTGACTTATGCGCCGCAACAACTGACAATTTTGACTTGGGAAAAATGTTATCTCGCGCAAGAAGAACGGTCAAAGTCGAGTTCCGGAAATCCATATGAATGAACGCAATCTTGAGATTGCAGGGAGGGTAACATATCGTGCCAGCTAACGGGGAAGTACATCTTGTTGTATATAGAGCCTTCAGTGGCTGCACGTGAACGTTGAAAGCACTACAGCATGTACACAGCATTTTAGTTTACGTTACGTGTGGGCTACCATGCCTGCCTACTCCATTCCTTCACCTTATCGCCCGGCAATTTCTAGTCCTAAGACTAAGCGAATCTAACCTCAACCCTAACCCTAACGGAGTAAGTCCAAACACCCCATCAGTTCGCTATGTTCCAATCTGCCAGTATAAACAAATGTCACGTGATAGAACTGGCCAATCATGCATCCCAGTAACATCAACGGGACTTCCGATACGCTATCACTACGTTTAATTTACATGTTATTATTCAGCGGCAGATACGCGGACCGCCGCAGGAAGAATTTGTAGAAACGTGAACAACAGGGTCGACAGAAAAACGGAGGAAACGTTATTACGTCAGATCAATCAGGCGACGTGAAGCCGGCTGGCTGACGAGTGGCAGCACAACTGAGCACTAACGAAGCTACATCCCACATCCCGCATCCTCTGGCGCCGTTGATGTATTGCATCTGATACGGCTTCAGCGGCAGAATTACAACAAGGACGAGGAGACGTGTAGACTATCCAACACACAGTTGGCGATAGCGTTATTACTTGTCGTGACTAGGCGCTTGTACGTATACGACGCCGATCTGTCTTTACGGTACGTCGAACACCCAGCGGCCGCCGCTACGAAATTAGCGTTTCGTAGAACTACAATTTGCGGTCCGTAATTCCTAATGACATCCACGTCGACGAAGGAATACAATATTGCTCCTGTCTGCCGTCAATTGCCAGATGTCAGACATTAACAGCCATCAGGTGCAGTCCGTCAAAACCTTAACTATTTTTTTTGAAATGCAAAGAGGTAAAAAAAGCTGCACATAACGTCTAAGCCTCAAAACTTACATCTTTTCCAAATCTTCTTTAACACTTTTAGTATTTTAGTAGTTTTTAGGAATAGAATTTTCAAAATGAATTTATTGACAATATTGCGGCTTTACAGCTAGATTGAAAAGATATAGATGATAATATAACCAACACAATTTTTCGACTTCTAAGGTGCACATTTGTCACATAGATATATGTACTTTATTAAGCGTCATAGACCCAAACAGTGAGAAGTAGGCACTAACTGTAACTGTCTGCCATTTAATAATTTAATGGCGATTCTTTAATGGCGAAAACCAGCACGTGACCTGCTGCAGCCGCCAACGCATGCAACGCGATCATTGGAGTCGGCAGACATCAATTGTTTTATACGACTGTTCCAATCATGGCAGCTGTGCTACTATGACAATCGGATTACGTTTTCAGCGAGCTGTCTCGGAGTGGCGCCGCGACCGAGACCGAGGAAGGCGACTGGTTCGGCCGGCGGTGACATTGTGCAAAACCGTGCCGTTACCGGACGTGGATGTATCGGTTTTGCAATGTATCACGGTCGGCTGCGCTAGTTCCACGCAGCACCGCCTGGGACGTGCGTGATAAATGTCTCACTGCTACCTCCGCCAAGGAGGTTATGTAACGCACCGCGTTTATCACTCTTCTGTCTGTCTGTCTGTCTGTCTGTTAGCAACTGCAAGTGAAAACTACTGATAAGATCTCATCTTTGTGAAAATTTTACGATAACAAGGAGGAAATGATTTTTGGAAATCACCGTTTCTGGATCGTGATCTAAATTTTTAAAGATTCTTTAACACTGTAAGACAAGGCATTTTTTCCACATATCTCATTTACATAGCCCATATCTCTGGAAAAAAACTGATCGTATCTTCATGAAAATGTTATCATAGACACGTCTTTGGATAAGGAGTCCTCATTAAATTCCTGAAGTCGTCCGGATCCATACTCCGGATCCAAAGCGCATTCGGACTCCAAACCGGACCAGATTCGCCGTGGCACCGATGTGGGCTTTCCAAGTGTTCTTGTTTTACTATAGAAACAGCGTGCCAATAATCATTAAGATCGGAATAAGCTTACCGATAATATAGGATAAATATAGTGTCTCCCTTTCTGATCATGGCGTTCCGAAAATAAAAAAGTCCTTGTGTTTTCTTGCACGGTTCGTAGAAAAATTAACTAATGTTAATGAGAATTTCACTCCGTGTTCAATCTGTGTAAAAAGGAATAACGACTGTACAGTGTACATATAATTATAAAAGTATCTGTGTACTGAAATTTTCAGTTAAATCGATTATTTTTCCAGTAATTATGCAATAAAAAGCAGTGTTGTTTCTTTCAAACACAGTGACGTGTTAATGAGTATTGCATAGTGTAGTATTCTTCATATCGCTTTGCATATCTCGTGTGGCATGAGGGCGTGTGTAGTTTCATGCGAAAGTTGTCGTGGACGTTTATCTTTGTCTTCTGAATTGTTCTTACTCACACATACTTTTCCGTTATAGACGTATAATGGTCAAAAGCGACAAGTGACAACTTAACGGCTCACTGGTGGTTTCACGTGTCCCGGAGATGGCGTGGATTGACAAGTCAACAGAAGACAGTACCGAGTTGTCGCGAACTCGGCTAGCTCATACAGGACATGCCTTGGCAGTTACCAGTCTCGACGAGATGCGGTCAGTGGCCACACAGAACCGTCTGGGATTGTGCGTGTTCACGTACGGCCCGCTCCGCAGGCACTCCAGCGACATGCAGCACGGTTGGGCGGTGAACTTGGATTACAACAGTTGCATCTCGCTTCTTACCGTCGACTCGAGCAGTGAAGCGATCGTTGTCAACGGATACTTGTCTCCAGTTATCTTCCTGCTGACGCTCGTCACAAACTTGCTCGTCTGCGCTGTTCTACTGCAGCGTCACATGCGCACGCCGACCAACATCTTTCTGGTGGCGTTAGCGATCTCGGACGCCCTGACCGGCTTGATGCCTCTTCCCGTCTTCGCGTACTTCTACACGTTCGGCGCGTACAAGTCGATTCTCGTTCCGCAGTCGTGGTGTCACGTCTACCGGCCGATGAGTCTGCATCTACCGACCACGTGGCATACGGCGTCGATCTGGTTGACGGTCGGCCTGGCGTTCCAGCGCTATGTGTACATCTGTCACCAACAGATCGCCAAGCGTCTCTGCACCGTGCGTAACGCCGTCATTGCTATTATCGGCGTCTACATAGCTGCCATTCTGTCGCAGCTTTTTCGCAACTTCGAGATCCGCTATGAACCGATCTCTCTTAACGTGCCGTTCGGCGCCGTCGACGTCGAGGATTCAGCGACTGAGCATATCAATATCACAGGATGCTACTTGATGCCGACACTCACGCAGTACAACGAACTCCACCTGAGCACCTACTGGTAATTGCTCAATGCCCGTTCACTATCAGTATCAGATATACTACTCTATTTGTTTTATTTTAGTTATATGTGTCTGACCTCGATACGAGTAATTTATCTTACTGCAGCAGTCTCTCGGTCAATTTATTGTAATATACCTCCAAAGTGGCGAGAGACATGCGAAAGCCGGCTACATTTCTTCGAATCACATATGTTATGTTTCAATTCATTAGCGAAGGGAGGGATGGGCAAATGTTTGAGTCATTTTTACGATTTCAGCCTAGGACCAAACCTCTGATATAAAAAAAGAAAGAAAAAGGATAAAAAAGAAAAAAAAGAAATACCAAAAAAAAGAAAAAGAAAGAAAGAAAAAGGGACAGAGCAAAACATAAAGGCCTGCTGTACTGACGTACGTCGTGCAGTCTTAATCGGTTCACCCAGGTCTACGTGCATAACGAGTTCCTAATGATATTAATGAAACAGCTCAAAGCCATATAGTGATGATAACTGTTAACCTGTACAGGTATTTTCGCATCATATTCATTCACCTGATACCGTGCGTGCTGCTGGTTGGTCTCAATGCGCGTCTGTTCGTGGCAATGCGCCGCGCTCAGGCCCAGCATCGCCGTCTGCTGCGTGAGAACCTACAAACCGAGTCGCGACGACTGGCTGAGACCAACATGGCCACGCTCATGCTGCTCGTCGTCGTGGGCGTGTTCCTGATCGTCGAGGTTCCACTCGCCGTCATGATGATGACGATGATCGTCGAGAACACATTCGAGTCGCTGCAGCTGATGGACCCCGGCGTTCGGCGCACCGCCACCCTCCTGATCAACGTCATCATCCAGTTCAGCTATCCGGTCAACTTCTTCATCTACTGCGGCATGAGCCAGCAGTTTCGACAGACGTTCTGTCGACTGTTCGTCGACCAAGCTGCTACCACCGTGATGGCAGCGCCAACACAGCCGAGCAGATTCGTCGATGTCGACGATGAAGTACAAAACGATGATGGTGGTGATGTGGCGCTAGTACCTGAAGGCAATGACCCGGTGATGGCGCTGTCCATCGAACAAGTGAACGTTTCCAACAAGGTCGACGAGAACGGCGGCATCGAACTTATGAACAGGTCAACCTCAACTGGCGAGCAACATCAGACCTAAACTTCTAAAGTAACATTGAGGAACTGTCGAGAAGTGTTTGATAGACTGTTGTAGTATAGCATTCCCAGTTCTGCTGTACATGTGAGTTGTAACATGTTGGTGGCATGATCATTCATTTATTCATTTCATTCTTATTTATTTCACATTACATAGGTTCGTACAAAGAAACACAATCGACAATAGAAAGTCAGAAACTATACAATCTTCACAGAACCACAGATAAAACAAGAAGCTCAGCTACCGCAGAGACAGCGCTTGTTGGCGGTCTTTACGCCGTTCAAGGTCATTCAAGGTCACTGATGTTGGGACCAATCGAAAGCCCGTATGCGACTTCCTATTAGTGGATACTAAATCATAAATGCCATAAATCATTAGTTGTCAAAAACTAGATTTTTCGGACTACATTTTGTTGCGGAACCAGTTTGATGTAGTTAGCTTTCAAATGTGACGCATTTAGTGTAATAACGCGAAATAAGGGCAATAAATTACGCCGTTCAGGATCATGCAAGGTCTCAGATTTTGGTACGAATCGATGTGACTTCTTATTAAAAATACCAACTTATATCTTGCACTGTTTCCTAGTTATTGCGGATTATTGATCATATTTTTGCTTTCTACAGGGGGTACCTTTCTTTAACACACTCGTTTGGAGTGAACCCCTAAATACAAGAATATGAAATTTGCTGTCAAGAAACTAGAAACATAGCTGTGTCGTATGCAGCGAAATTTCTTCAGATATCTTGAACTGCGTATAGGCGTGGATCACGAGTGTAACAGACAGACAAACGGACAGACAGACAGAACCGCCGTTAGCAATAGCGCGCTCTAAAAGCGTTAGGCACGCGCTAAAATTATACAAAAGACAATATACCAGGGCCAACAAACATTTTTTTCTGAAATACTCAGTCTGCTGGTGAAACGGACATTGCGCATAAAGTGAAAATGACTACAAATTCTATATAGCATGAGCGCTATACACTATACAGTACATAATAGCGGTATACAGGAGACTGTATACTGGTTTATTTTAGTAATTAAGTAAGTAAGTGATGACATGTGTAGACGTCCTCAGAACCGCAGAAATGTCACAGCGGCGCCGGCTGGTGCTCATCGATGTCAGTAAGGAGTAACGTAAGCCTCCATTCACGCAGTCACAGAACTCTACTGCTTCACAGAACATCGGTCAGTCGTCGCGTTCTGGTCTACAAGTACAAACCATCAATATTCATTTGCAGAACGCATATATTCATATCACATGTCAACATATCGGTTCCAGTGGCATGCAACATTCGTCTTCATACAACTCGCCGGGACACTGTTATTACTACATCGGTCGCCGCTGCCCATGCCCAATACATAATTGATAAACATATAACACAAAAGGCGGCATGCTATGTTGGCGGTATGTATAGCAGGTGTCAACGAGCAACGTTCGAGCGACAGTAGACAGTAGACATTAGAGGTGTGCGGGAATGACTACTGTTGTTCCCATTCCCTCCCATTCGCATTCCCGCTGGCAGCAATAACGATATTCAGAATACTTGAAAGCAGAGTAGGCTAATGTGTATTGGCCTTCGTCACGAAATCGCAATCTTGCGTGCAAACAATCATGGCGCACTGCTGTGTGATGTTTTGCACGAATGATTGGCGATATAAGAATGAATATAAAGAAAGAACGGGCAAAGAACTGCATTTTCATCAGTTTCCTGCGGACAAGAAACGAAGGAAAGAGTGGATCGACCTTTATCGACGGCAAATTTGCTAAACTCTTATGCCACACCGAACCAACACTGAATCCGCCATGACTGTGTACAAATACTAGAAGAGATAGTGCTAACTCTGCCCACTTTTGTGTAACAGCCAAGACGCCGCCTAGCGGCCGGTAGTGCTGGTACCACTAGTACATGTAGTAGTAGTAGTAGTAGTAGTAGTAGTAGTAGTAGTAGTAGTAGTAGTAATAGTACTAATAACTGTAGTTGTAGTACACGAACTAGAACAATAACAACAACGACAAACAGCAACAACTAACTATATACTATTTCTGCTATTACTACTACTAGTGGCAGTAGTGATAGTGCTGTAGTAGTGGTGTTAGTAGTCGCAGCAGTTGTTGTACAATGTGTCTTAAAAACATCCCCGATGTTTTAGCTATAACTCGCCAAAGGATTGTCGGATTTTTGTAATATTTGGCAGAAACATTACTAAGAAAGCAAGCACGACTCATACTCATGCTACTGTATGACTCTCTACATGTTATAATCAGTGGGGTTCACCAATCACATCTGGGCTGTTGGGGTCATAGGTCAGAAAATATGAAGTTGAGTGGTTTGGACTATGTTGCATACAAGATGTGCCCGTACGCTGTCTTACTGAAAGACAAAATTGTTATCCGCAATGTGTTTGGTAGTTATTAACGTTTTGTTGAGATGGTAGAACGCCCCAATAATGCTATCCATTGACATGCAATTCATGCTCGATGAAGAAAAACTTTCATTCTTGACATGGCACCCAAGCGGCCTAACACCATGGCAGATATGGCTAAGTGTGTGCAAAACCTGCAGCTGAATGCCTTGTTCCCTTTCTTGGTCTTGTTTGGTGTACGCGAGTTATAACTAAAAACATCGGGAATGTTTTTTAGACACACTGTACATATATACACCGTGAGGCTAAAAATCGCACCATTTTGTTTATGCAATAACTCGCTCAAACCTTTTTATACTGAAATGATTATTGGCACATTATACTCCAATAAATTTGGAACAAAAACGACATCGAAATTATCAATCTCTCTTGAAGCATGTCTGTACAGTGCCTTGTGAAATGCAGCACGTGTGCGTTTGTTCATTTCCGATGTCATGTAGTAGTACATGATTTAATAGTACGACAGACAAACACTGTTGATACAATGTGAGAAATAGAAAGATAGTATCACGAGTTAAACGTAAGCTTAAACGTCATCATTGCTGTCTCGAACATTTAAATGAAATATATAAAGTATGAAAACGTATAAACCAACTGTGCAATAGCAAAACGTTTTGGCTCCTTACCACATTTTCTATTTTTAAGCGGATAGGAGGCCGTAAGTTGGTAGGAAATCGGACATTTGTGACAGCTCAACAGTTGTGAGCGCATGGTGCGCTGGTACGCCTTCCTGTTAAAACGCAGTTTCTTAAGCAAATAATACAAACCTATCAATTTCAATGCAGCGTTTTATTATCTGTAAAAGTTTAAAAAAACTATATTGTTTTTACTTAAAACCATGATAAATGACTGAGTGACATGCGTTTTCGTCTGTTAACAAGCGAACGCATCATCATCATCATCATCATCATATAATCGTTTATCAAACAACTTATTTCTCATTGCGCAACACAAAGTAAAGACAGAGAGTAAAGACAGAGAGTAAAGTAAGTAAGTAAAGTAAAGTAAAGTAAACTGATGAATTTATATAGCGCTTTATTATAAGCCCGTTATCTTCAAAGCGCTCAGATATGGTCCGTGTGTAAGAAGGTGGAGAGGTGTGAACATAACATGCAAGAGTTAGTACAAGTCAGCAAATAGCATTCTGTTAATAAAATTAGAATATCAATGAGTTGTTTTTTTCTGGTACTTCATTATCATCTTTAGTTGGTCTGAGGTTGTATTTCTTGCTTGCTGTAGACTAATGCGGCAAGAGCTGATGCAGAACATGTAGTGAATTGTACAGAACCAGATTGTTTTTCCTCAGCCGTCTAACAGACCTCCGAAAGATTGTAGGTCTGCAGGACAGAAACCGGATTTCACAGTTCTCCTAATGAAGTTGTCTATTCGCTATCTGTCTGAGGCTCTGGTAAACTCACCAGGCACAAGATGCGTAGGCTACTAGAGCTTAGACAGTATAATCTTAAGCTACTGTTTTCTACGTTATGAAAATGTAAAATACACATAGGCCTATGATTGAAAATATTATTGTACATATATGCCAAAAATGATCAAAAGTGAGCGAAGTTTGACAAAGCTATTGAAAACAAGATGCTCAGCTATCGCAGAGAGACCGCGCTGCAGGGTGCGTTATAGTTTTCGCCAAAAGCAGAACACTGGAACTGGGAGTCAATGATTTACGGATATTATAGGTCTATCTTCAACCACTGTGATGTTGTCGGCCTGAAAATCTGTCGAATTCCGTAAAAGAACGCAAAATAAGGGCTATTACGGCGTTCAAGGTCATTCAAGGTCATCGAGGTCGGTACCAATGGAAAGCCTGTATGCGATTTCCTATTAGTGATTAATAGTAACTGACATCCTATCTCG
>Ga0049105_1001640_pt1 | contig 10276 bp, 4 predicted proteins | sample WorMetvaBAHAMAS1_FD_61260 | JGI IMG/M metagenome (GOLD analysis project Ga0049105, IMG submission 61260) | Worm MetaG Olavius vacuus BAHAMAS.1 | ecosystem: Host-associated > Annelida > Digestive system > Unclassified | place: Germany: Marburg | collected 2013-04-09 | reverse complement strand
CGGACATCCCCTATCTTCATGCAAAGTTTGGTGGAGATCCGCCGCTGCACGGCGGCGTGAGAAAAGTTTGGAGTTTTTGTTTGATTTTCTGTTTATCACGCTTTGGATACTGAACTTTATATAAAGGATTGGCGCACTAGAGGTTTGGTCATTCAAATAGCAATATTGTTGCCATTTGTAGGTCAATTTTGATGCGGATTTTATCATTCTTTAGACGAAGAAATGCTCTTTCAAACATTTGAAAAATGAACTATGCGGCAAGGTGGCGCCACGTTTGTCTTAGAATTAGGTCAAAATTTGAATTTTTGTGAAAATTCGAAGGGCATAGTTTGTGCACACGACTTCGACCGTTTAGGAGAAGGATAAAAAAACCTATTAGTACAGTGATTGTAGATGTGCACTTCTATAACATTTTTCGAATAACTGATTGCATAGCAGCACCATAATTCGGCGTAAGCTTCCATTGAGCGGTGCGGCAGTGTTGCCACGGGACTTTTAAAAATCAGCCCAGATTTCTTAAGCAAAAAACACCCAAAAAACAGATAAAGAAACCAAGTTTAAACCTCCAAATATCTAAAAAAAATTAGCGCCTAAAAGCTGCATAATTTTGCATTAAGTACACACATAGTGACGTAAAACAGTCAAACGGTCATTTGTCGACGTCGATGCCGTAGGATAGGCCTAGAGCGATGTTAGATGCACGCTTTTCGCACTTATATTTTCAATTATTTTGGCCAAAGATTATATACACGCTGCAGCGCGGTTTGCCTGCGATAGCTGGCCTACTTGTAGTTATTTCATTGGTGGGAAACTATTTTTAAACTTTTACGTTTTTACAAAGCTGTCGTTGAAATTTGAAAGCGAATGACTAAGCGAAACAGACCTGATGTGATAGTTTAATGATGAGTTTGTAAGTGCGTGTGACTTGACTGCGTGTACAGACGCCAAGGTCTGTGGTGGAGCAGCTCCGTTGAGGATCGATGAGATAGCGTACAATGCAGTCGCCGTCGTCTGGAACACGCGCGATAAACGAGTCAAGGTATGCGACATATTACTAGCAGAATATTGATTATGATGATGATGATGGTGGTGGTGGTGGTGCCATACCTAAATCCATTCCTGGCTGAGTTTGCTGACGAGAGCATTTTGTTGCTGTGTCATTTGAAGGTAAACATCGCCGTGAACTGCCTCAGCACCGACTTCAGTCACCAAAAAGGCATCAAAGTAAGTTTTCATCACGCTGTTTCGTCTGAATAGAATTAAACTCAGTTACTTTGTTAGACGTATGCTCACTCAAACACTTAGACTACACACACACACGGTGGAACAATAATTCCAGCGAGCAGTTATACACGGTGGTCCAAAAAAGCGGACACCCGAGAAACAGTATGGGTGTCCGCTTTTTTGGACCATCCTGTAGGCTAGTTAACCGTCTGATTTGGTGATTTTTAGTCCTGAATTTCGTTTCGTTTAAGTTTAAAATTAATTCTATTCGCCGATTTCCATCCTTTATTCTATTCTCGTTCTGCAAATAATTTTTTTCGTTCTTACTCTACTTGTTCTCGTTCACTAAAATATCACTGGTCTGAATTGAAACCGATCACGCATTTGACCGATTAAAAGAAATCAAAAGAGTTTTATTCATGTTACAGCAATTAACAGTAACTTACTTGGTGTGGAACTGCACAATGCGCCCGCGTGTGCACTATATTGTTACAGTATCTGATAAAAATTAAAGGTGCGTTACAGTTAATGCAAGAAGAAACGCATTATTGATCATTATTGTATGACTGATCGTATTTTAGGGCAGTCCGCTGCACCTGCAGATTGACACGTTCGAAGACGGTCGATCGTTGACTGCGGTTCACCGAGCTTACTCACAGATCAAGGTCTTCTGCGACAAGGCATGTTATCAAGTCTCATTAGGCCGCTCGTCGTTAGTCGGGAAGGCCTTAAGTTTTACACATGAGCTTTCTTTTCTTTTCTTTTTATTAACCCACCGCGCTCAGCAGCCACGCAGTGAACGGCCATCAAATGTTTTTCGGAGGTTCGGTCGTAGTAAAGCTTCAACAATTGGTATAGAGATCACGCCCACCCCTCCCCTAATTTTTACAGGGGTCAAAAAGTGCGAAAGTTGGCGTCGTTTTTAACATCACTCAAATTTGAACTGCTCGCGTTTGAAAATGCAGCAAGATATCGGAACGCTGAAACAAACTACTTGTGTGGTCATGATCGCCCTATGTCCACTCCTCGCCAAGTTTGGTGAAGTTGAGTTCACGCACCACTGAGAACGTTTGTCAGTCGTGCCCCACCCCTAAAAGTGCACGGCGAAAACGTGCTAAATCGCCAATGACTCAGCAAATTCGATTTGCTCAAATTTTTTACAGAGTTTAAACGCATGACACCCAAAGTGTTGTGAAAGTTCAAGGTCAAGAGGTCAAAGGGCAAGGTCACAGCGTGACACAACGTATCAACATAAAAAACGCTATAATTCAGGCACGCATAAGTTTTTGAAGGTCAAACTTGGTGAAAATTATCCCAGAGCCGAGCGCAACACGTAACGCAATGTTCAAGGTCATAAGGTCAAACACTGAACTCGCAATAACTCTACCGCAGATTGCTCGATTGCATTTAAATTTGGTACAGAGTTTCATCACGTCACAGGCGATACATTGCAAATGTTCAAGGTTAAAGTCAAGGTCACAATATAAAGTAATGCATCAGGAGCAAAAACGCTATAATACGGCAATGGATAGGTTGAGCGACTTCAAACTTGGCATTGTGTCGTAATTATAGCGGGTGAGGACTGGCGTGGCGTCGGGCGGCCTCAAGTTGCAATGCATTCGCAGTTGCCACATTTTCTAGTTACTATTATTATTATCATCGTTATTTGCCTGCGTGCGTCTCTCGGAAGGTAAAGTCATGTTTTGTTAAATGTCCGGCAAATAACGCTTTGTCATACGTGACTGCTATAAGGACACATGTATACACCGTTGGTATTCCTCCGCCAACAATAGGCACGGCGGAGGCATTAAGCTTTCCGGTCGTCTGTCCGTCCGTCCGTTAACATCTGTCTCGCGTGTGGCTATATCTCTCTCTTTAGTGGAAGAGTTCCGATGAAAATTGGCGCAAATATTTATCATGTGAATGTGCTTTATAAGGTCAAAGGTCCAAGGTCAAGGCTCTGACCAGACTGAATGCTATACCGGCGGAAGTATACATTACGACGGCGTGGCACCAAGGCTCGTTGTTTCTTTAGCGTTGTTGCCTTGCATTAGTCTAGGCCTGTAATATGTTAATTTGAAGTTAACTCAATTATTATTATTATTATTCAGAATATTTATATAGCGCTAATAATCGTGAGCCAGAGCTAGTGCGCTAGGAAGCTAGTGGCCATGATTGAACAAGTACAGTTTTTAGCAGTTTCCTAAACGCTGACAGCGACCGACTGGAGTCAGTGAGTTGAGCCGGTAGATCGTTCCATGCTGCCGGACTGGCGACAGCGATGTTCCTGTCTCCGTAGCATGTGCGAGTGCGTGGCACGACAAGTGAAGACGAGCGCAGCCGTGGACGGCTGGCTTGCGACGAGAACTCAACACTTGTTCTGTGCGAAATAAACAAACTGACAGACAGACAGACGCAAAACTGTCGACGGTGTTCTGGTTAAATCAGGAAGTGATTTATAATTACAAAGCTGATCTCGTTGGCACCGGAAACCGAAGTATTATAAATTAGTATTAACGTATCAATAAATCTATTACAGTGTATTTTTCAGATATAGAGGCCTTCGGGTCTGCGTCCGTCTACACCACGTGATGTGATTTGATGATGATGATGAACGCCGACGTTAATTGGCTGTGTAGCCTGTGTGGGGTGGAAGGTAATTAGGAACGTAGCCTGTATATTATTTTGGGTGATAAATGAAGAGCACGCAGCTTTGATTTGGCAGGGAGCTGATCGCAAGTCGCGTGAGGAGGAACGCAAGTTGATGAAAAGAACATTCCAAGGTTTGTCGCAAACACGCCACATGTACATTGTATACGTCGGACGAGCTATGTCTTGGTCTATTGTATCAACCGGTCTCGTTCTTCAGTCTTCGGAGAATCCTTGTAATATCACCTCAGCTGTGCCGTCTACTGTAATTATAAGCCGCAGAAAAGAATTTCCATGTTTTCCCAATAAATATGTTTATATAACTTCAGACAATCAGATATTTAATTAGGCAACCGCCAGCCAATGAGTTGAAGTATTAAAGGCAGCGGAATCAGCGGACTTGGCGTTACGATGTCTGATCCAGCTATTTCTATAGACTCAGCCGCTACTGCAGGTTTCACTACCGACCGTTTGCTGTCGTGTGATAACGACATTGGCCAAGTTGTTCACACTCACACGTGTTTCCGTCACCAAACAGTGTAGTTACTAGTCAGATATTGGCGACAGGGCGCTGATATCGTGCGGGTAACTTCATATAGGCCTGGGTCTCGCATTGCGTGGGCCATGGATCGCAATCATATACGGGGTAGCAAAACTGCGCTTTGCGGGAGTGTACCATCACTTACTTTGTAGGAATGACATGTGTGTGTTTCGGTACAACGTGTATATTATTCTGCGTGTTAGCAGGCGAGCAAGTTGATCGGTTTCAGAAGCCTTGTGATCGCACGTACTTCTACTCAATGGCCGACGTGACGACACCACCACTACTCTTTCATCCACACAGTCAGAAACCACCAATGGTATGACACTTAATGCCTCATACATACTGGACATCACGTTGATCCAATACGTGTTGCAGTGACTGAACGATAGCCGGCTGCCAGCATACGATAGGACTTAAGTACGCGTATAATTTGTATCACCAGTCGACATGTTTGGAGCACTAGCAACCGTCAAAATGTTCTACGTTTGTGTAATCTGCCGTTGGTTGCTTTAATAGTTTCCCCACTTTTTGATTCAAAGTTATTTTCGTGCTTCAATCGATATATTGCGAGAGTCGGACATTACACTCGTACAATTTCGACGAGCACTCAAAACGCTTCTATTTGGTCACTGACAGCTGCAGCGCCGAGTGACAGTGTTTTTCGTGCACTGTGTACAAATTTGAGTTAGGCCTACTTATTTACTTATTACTTAGCGATGCGCAAATTAAGTGTTGATAAAGCTGGTTTGTAAAAAAAACCGCTCTAATTTTGGTGCTGTTTTGCATGTTATAAAAGCCTATTAACCTATTTCAGGCGCTGTATTTTCAGCTGTTAACTTCCATGTATTTTTAACTTTGCATCAGAAGTTTGTGAGCTATCAAAACATACTTTTCCGCTGCATCAGACTGCTGTAACTGTCGGCGATAATGTGATATAAACTTCAGTCAGCGCGCGAGTCCAGTAACGACAGTGACTGACAAGTGATGCTGATGAAGATGATAGTAATGATATTGATAACGATGATGAAGATCAATGATAAAGGTTTATTGGCACAATACGTGTACACGTGCAGGTGATTGAACATGACCGACATACACTGATGCGTTCCACATCATCATCATCATCATCAGTAGCAGCAGCAGCAGCATCACTTAGCAGTAACGTCAACAGGTATGCCTACAGACCCAGCCACTATGTTGAGTCTCACCTGGCCCTATGTACAGGTAAAAAGGGCAAAGGTGTACAAGACTGTAACCGGATATTTATTTGGGGGTGACGTTTTTCTTACCCCTTTCCTTTTTTCTGTCCCTTACATAACTAGGCCTACTACTTCTTTAACAATATATATCTTACTGTCATGTAATTAATGCCTGCGTACTCTTATTTTTCTGCACAAGTCCTTGCAGAATTATAAGTTTTAATTATGTGAATTAATTTAACACGCTTTTGACTTTTATGTAACAAAGATGTATCCTATATAGCACATAGCCGAGAAAATGGGGCGCATCGTTGGTGGCCACAACTGTGCGCATAATCCTAAAAAACGCTGCGTATAATTTGCATAATTTTGGCGCATAATTTCACTATCCGTGGACTGTATATCTGTATGTAGCCTACTGTGTGCGGTATAGTTACGACGGTTCTGCTTCGCGCTTCAGTGCCGGTCGAAGTGTCAGTGACAACGCTGCCGTCACCGCCACACAGAGAGGTTCCATTCATTCAGTTGTCACTCGTATCATTCAATCAGTCGACCGTTCAATCAATCATTCATTCATTCATTCGTTAATTCGATCATACAGTCATTCATTCAATCGTTTCATTATAATATTGAATGGTTCGTCAGTATCCTCCTCCTCCTCATCATCGTATTATCGTCGTAGCTCAGCTTGTTATTTGCGATAATTTCTGACATGCACGATATCCTGTCCAAGCGCAGGGCGTCACTGTTTGGTCTTGTCGCCCGACTCAATCCATGTTCCTGCACACCAAGCCCTATGGAGCAAACGGACCTTTCCACTGGTCGGAAGCCCGACGTCAGATGGCAGCGGAACCCCTGGTGCAAGACCTGGTGCTCCCAGATTTGGACTGACGTCGGAATGTCTCCTTGTAATTACTGAGACACCTGTAAGTAAGTAAGTAAGAGAGCTTCTAAAGCGCAGTAATCAAAGTCACGATGCACCGTGGCTGACTAAAACCTAAAGAGATACGATTTCAGCATGTTTATGAATTGTCCAAAGCTGATATCCGCGTGTCGCAGTTCCGGTGGCAGATCGTTCCAGATTCTAGGTCCGCAACAGAAAAGTCACTGTCGCCAAAACTGTTCTGTGTTCGAGGAACGACGCATGTTCTATATCCACCATGGCCACAGTGGAGTGACGCAGCGGTCCACAAGGGCTTCGCAATGATGATGATGATGGTGTGTGATACAGAGTGGTGGTTCCACGTGCGGGGGCGACGATTCTTGTTTCAGTTTTCAACAATCAAAACGAAGCTTTGTATGACGGATAAACATTAGCGTACAACAGTAGCGCCTGTCCTGGTGCGCCAGTGTGTAACAGTAACGTCACACAGCTTGACGGCTGACATCGTTTATTGTTATTGTTCGGCCCTCGGGCAACATTACACAACTCCGGGGCATTATTTTTCAATGTTGACCTCGGCACCAGTCAATATTTGTATAATGTCACCGGCTGTGTGTTGACAGTGTTGCTGTACGTACGCAAACAACACGACCACGTGTTCACGGCGCTGATACTCGACTCACCGACCGTTCACTCACTCCTGCTAGCCGTACGTCCCATCAGTTCTTTATGCAGACCTTATGCACGTTTTATCGCGCTGCATGGAATGCAGACGCGGTCTAGCGATGAGAATTCCCTCTGTCGTCCGTCCGTCCGTCTGTCTGTCACACGCGTGGATTGTGACAAAACGGAGTAAAGATCTGTCCAGATTTTTTATACCATACGAAAGATCATTTAGCCTAGTTTTCTGGGAAGAAGAAATGGTTGGTTGAGGGGGCGAACCCTTCTACCTGAAATTTTGGGTCAACCACCATGCAGCGCGGTCTCTCTGCGACAGCTGAGCTACTTGTATTTTACAGGATGCGGCACGGGAAGGGTACAGGCCGTATAGCCTCTATGCTCTCAAATTACATGGTACATACATGTAGTTTGTAGAATTGTACATTATAAATCGAAACTGTTACTAAAACTTACCTACTCCGCTTAATTCAGCCTTACACTATAGTCAAAAATAAAATCTTCGTTGCCTCAAGCCTATTTTTAAACAGTCTGTAGTACTAGCTGAGATAAGAGATTCAGGTAGACTGTTCCATGTACTAACCATTCATGCAGTAAAGGAATATTTCCTTAGATCATAATGGTATCTATGGTTGACCAGTTTTAAACTATGCCCCATTCCCCTATACGATCTTGATGCTTTTCAAAACTGAAGGTAATTACGACGATATCGTGTTTACCTGTTCAAATTTTGTAAAACTCAATCAGCCGCCTCTTACGCGTCTGTATTTCAGACGTGGTAACGTTGTATTCTTTCAACGTTGGTAACTTCAGTCGCATAGACCTTTTCTTATAACTTAAATGCGGGTTTCAATGATGGTCAGGTGTAGTGTACTCCTGAAACTGCTATTGATGAACTTTGAACTATCATCAAGAAGGCAGTATGGAATGTATTTGCTCAGACTGTTGATATCTGAATTTGGTTTCTCTGTTGTGTAGTGTTTTGCTGTCTTTAATGCTTTGTGTTTTTACTTTGTGTTTTATTTTTGTATGTTTGTAGTGTAATGTGTGCTGCCTCTGTGGCGTAATAATGAATAAAATAAAATAAATAAAATAAAAGCCATGCCATAAATTACTACTGAAACATTCAAACGTAGACCTAGCTGAACAGATGACCAAATATTCGATCTCTGGAAACACTAGACATTTTCTTGAAATACACGTGACTGTTCTTGAAATACCAAATTATTAGAGTTGGCCAGTACGTTGTCTTAGCACTGCACATGTTAGGCCTAAGTCAGTTCTTGTACTCTAAAGTCGAATGCAGTCTTCGTTGTCTTTGCATGTGCTAACTACTTTTTCATAATAATATCACGATTCACAATGTTGGTATGTTGTGTTTATTGATTTATTTTGCTATTTAAGAGTCATGACTAGGCTCAGTGGCGTCGCCAGGATTTGTTGCGAGGAGGGGCAAAGCTGGAGATTATGTCATGAGGCACTCGCGGCGGACTTCAGGGCCGACTGCAGCAGACTGCTCGGTAACTTGTGACTAATGCAGTACTGGTCGAAAGAGCTGTGAGTTGTTGACATCTGCACCAGCTACATGGATAGTTGGCAGTCAAATTTACTCCAGAATGAACTAAAAATAAAACTGTTGGAAGTCGGGGGAGGGGGGCACGTGCCCCAGTGCCCCATAGCTGGCAACGCCACTGACTAGGCTAATGTTTTTGTTGCTATTCTTCGTTTCAGATCCAGGAAAAATACAACGTTGCCTATCAGTCGGTGAAGAACGTCTACAGAAGATCGAAAAAATCGTGAGTAGACCAAGGTCTTATATTCTCGTCTAGCGACTCGCAGGCGCGAGCGCATCGCACTGGAAATGTAACAGCAGCAATGGTAGCGAAGATAACTGGCCCACTGCGCTCAGGGGCGTAGCCAGGATTTTACATTGGGGGTACAGAAGCTGGGTATCCTTTCCCCATCCGACTAGAGGGCCTGGGGGAGCGTAAGAGCTCCCCCAGGAGCTAATGCAATGCATATATTTTACTGCTGCCGGACTCGTAGCTGGATTTATGGGGGCTACTACTCCGCGACGAGAATGGAAGCGGAAAAGGAATTGGAAGAAGGGAGGGCAGGGGAAAACGGAAAGAAATGTCGGGGGAGAAAATACTCCTTGAAAGAAATTCGTGGATATGGCCTTGTGTGATGCAGGGTACACTTCAAACCTCTGTTTAGTAACAACGAACAGTGCATTTGTGTGCGATATTGATATACAGTTCGTTGAACGCCGACATGCGTGCAACTGTTTGCAGTTTGCTGGCGCATCTCGACGACAATTTCATTCGCCATTTCGCCAACGAGTCAACATTTATCATTGACATCACGGCCACTCCACACAACTCAGCCGCTAATACGTCCACTGCCACTGCTGCTGCTGCTGACAATGATGAAGATGACGATGATGATGGATATGATGTAACGCTCACCGAGATTGATGTCTATAGTAATAACAGTGCAGTCAAACAGTCATGAGATCTACACACTGACTGCATGCTTCCATCAACACTATTATTTATACATATGCGTAGGCTCTATCGGTGCAGGACTGCAGGTGCACGCCACCCACGGCTAGAAATTTGTTCAGTTTTATTACCGCGCTGCATGTGATGCAGACGCGGTATAACGAGGAGAATTCTGTCTGTCCGTCTGTCCGTCCGTCCGTCACACGCGTGATCCCTGACAAAACGGAAGAAAGATCTGTCCAGATTTTTACACCATACGAAAGAACATTTATCCTAGTTTTCTGGGAAGAAGAATGGTTGATGGGGAGCGACCCCTTCTACCTGAAATTTTGGGTAAACCGAGCCCCATTGGAGCGAAATCGCCGATTTTCAACCAATAATCGCTCGTAGCTCCTCAGCCGTAACACCTAGCGAAAAAAGTTCAATTAACTCTAATAGGAAGTCGCACTTTCCAATGAGCCTAAGACGATCGTCATACGTTGCCCCTAAGTCCCCCAAAGGGGGCCTCAGAAACGCAAAACGGCCGATTTCTATTAAAAATGCACTTCGCTTGAAGAAAGTCTGCTACAAAGTTTCTTTGTGTGAAAACTGTCAG
>Ga0049105_1001639_pt1 | contig 10278 bp, 8 predicted proteins | sample WorMetvaBAHAMAS1_FD_61260 | JGI IMG/M metagenome (GOLD analysis project Ga0049105, IMG submission 61260) | Worm MetaG Olavius vacuus BAHAMAS.1 | ecosystem: Host-associated > Annelida > Digestive system > Unclassified | place: Germany: Marburg | collected 2013-04-09 | reverse complement strand
ATAATTTACAGTTTTTACAACTGTTTCATTTTTCTTCTTTTGCATATATTATAAGGAGGTGAAGCCAAATTCGTGATTTGTACGAATTTATAAAAATGTCCAAACATAATCACTAGGTATACCGGACAGTGACAATGAGCAATGACTGACTTGCACTCCTGCTGCACCCCATATAATGCACAGTTTTGTGGTACTACATAAAAATCAGCCCAGACTGACTGCATTGTTCAGTCTGGACTGATTTTTATGCAGTACAACAAAACTGTGCATTACAAAGTTAAAACGTAAAATGGCAGCTAATTATAGTGGTAAAATCTGCAGATACTCATTCAAAAGGCAGCAGAAACCGTTTGGTGACCTGACTCCTCCCAGACCCAATAGGAGAACTGATAGCATTTCTGCAGACTAGGCCTACTTAGCTGGATTAAATGGGAGCCATTTAGTGGCAGGGGAGGGAAGTAGTAGTGGAGGAAAGGCACATGGACAAGGGGTGTGTGTTCACAAATCAAATGCTGGCCACATGGATAATATTCTTGTTACTGGTTAAAACACACTGGACAGCAAATACAGTTACAAACATCCATATGCCTGCCACAACTTGCTTACTTTATTTGAGGACCGTGGATCTGACTGTTCAACATGGCTTGGGAGTTCTTGTGCAGAAGGCTCTGAAGGTCTACAGGTTACAAGCGATTGTGAGGGGTCGGGTGTGGGAGGTTGAGGAAGAGTTCGGCCAGTTGCTGGCCTAACAACGCACACATTGACATTAGTCTCTGTTCGTGGAGGTAAAGGGTGCAAGCTACGCTGACTGGATGGCCATCGCTGCTCTTGTGTTGGGTCTCCGCCAGTCTGGCGACGATACTGTCTATCGGCCGTCTGCAAACGATCTCTTGCTGTTGACAACTGTTGTGATTCGGCGGCAGGTCGGGAACCAGTACGGACAGAAGTCTGGTCAACAGCGGTGTCTCCACACTCAGGTGTCGTCACAGGTCGAAAAGCTGACTGGAATGTCTGCACGAGATGTCGTACGTTGCCTGGCTCGTACTGAGCACCCATGGAATCGCTGCACTCGGTGTCCTTCACTTGCATTGGCTGATGAGACAACTTCGGTGGACCAGAATGTGGCCGTGCACCATGACTAACAGACCGAGTACTGTCCGCAGTAACACGTTTACGTTGATCGCGATCCGTTCGTGTCTGTCCGGTGCCAACCTGCTGCCCAACAGCTGCACTGTATGCACCAATCCTTGCCTGCTGTGACGAACTGGTCACTGCACTATTCACTCGGCCTAATGTCGACGTAGTGACATACATTCGTTCATTTGCATTTACCTTCCCTGGCTCTTGAAAGCTATTTACATTTCGTGGCTTGCGAGCTTCATTAATGTCGTGGACTTTCCAAGAACCAAAAACATCGCTGTTTGCCGGACGTGGGTTCGTTGATAAACTGTTGCCGACTGAAATTGAAGTAGCAAGTCGATTTGCTCTTGCAGGTTGTGGTCCAGCACCATGCGTCAGTACAGAAGATTTGGACCGAGAAACATTGTATTCGGACTTAGAAGTGCGTAATTTTAAAAGACTAGGACTGTCCTCGTCTCGCTGAATGGTTGGTGATCTTGGCGGCAGTGTGGCAAGTAGTCTATCGGACTTTCTGTCGGCGTTTGGAATGTCATCAAGCACGACTCGTTTCTCGACCAACAACTTCCTCTGCATACACATCAGATACAAACATCACACTGAAAAAAAAGCCAAAAAAACTACTATTAACTCTTTCGCTGAAACTGGCTTTTAATTGCTTGCACGTTGTGGCAATGTTTCTTCAAGTGCTTTATGCAGCAAACAAGAATTACCACATGTGCATAATAAGTGTACACCAATGGAAATGACGACAACAGGTACTCATCACGTGCACTGGTGAAAGATGACGAGACGTACTCGTCATCCATAGCAAAGGGGTTAAGAGCTAAGCAATTAAATGCAAAGAAATCCAGTAAAATATCAGCATCATGACAGCAATTTCACAAGATTAAATACATTTATTATTAAACATGCATTGTACAGAGTGGTGCACGTAAACTTGTTCTGCAGAATGTATATTAGGCTTTCAAAACAAACAAGTTACATAATACCAATGCTATCTCTGACGTCAGTAATGATCCAAGTACAACACTAAATTTAAACAATAATATAAAAACTATAATTTTCTATTCTTTACTACATCTGGCTTATCTATTTCGGATGATTTGCACATTCAGTGTACAAAAACTATACAGAATAAATGTCTTTTTTGCTTTTTTTTGTTTTTATTTATTTTCATCAACTCTGACTCAGGTGGTAATTGCATTATGGCAATCCAAATAATAGTCCTGCCACCATAAAGAATCTTAGTGCTGTGCAAGTATTATAATCTGATAAAAGATATGCAATATGTGTAAACAATGAACAAACCCTGGACTTTGGTGATTTGTTGCATTCATCCAGGAACTGATCCAACGTGATTGACTCAGTGTCTCGTTCAGCGTCAGAGTTCTTTGTCTTGCTGTGTACCACAACTACATTGCTGTTGCCAGCCAGTTGTTGGTATGGCATTGAACCACCAGAGATAACATTATTGTCAGTGCCTGCAGTTAGCAATGTGCCAATCACTCAGATAAATAATAAAAAAGTGCAATGCAGAAAATATAATTACATTTGTCACAATACGTGTTTTTAAATGAAACAGATTACTGCTATAAAATCTATAAAAATCGTCAACTGCCATCCACATTAATCAATAAACCTTAAATGTATGATAAGAAAATAACAGCAACAGGAAATACCGGGGATACATCGAACTGAATGAGAGCAATACTGAATGATAGTGATATTATCATTATCATTATCACTGTGATGATTATGATTACGAGTATTATGATTATTACTATTATCAAAAATGTATCGATTAGAGTTATGCTGGTGAGAGCTACTACCATGCAAACACACATTCAGTCGTCCAATCTCGCAGATCAAAAGTATGCAAATAAGTGTAGCAATAAGTATACTCATTTCAGAGATTGCAAATGATTGAAAACAGATAGCAGGTCATTGTACAGTAAATTACCTTTAATTTGTGGTTGACTGCACAACAATGCTACACATTTATTCTGCCAAACAATCTATACTAAATCAATATGTCAATGAAGATCTCTAAGGTGAAAAGGCACAGAAACAACAACCTGGTCGCGATCCTTCCTCGTGACTTCTACCAGAATGTAAGTCACTCTCTGTTGATGGCAAGTTTTCCGATGACTTCACTGTCATAAACCAAGTTACTATTCACTCAGTGAGTCAGCAAGTCATTCAGTCAGTCAATAAATCGATTGATCAATCAAGCGATTAATCAATACAGCTATATAACAAAAAAAAGTTGCTACTGCATTGGAGGTGCTATACATGAAGCAAAATAACAAAAAAAATAAGATATCGATGAAATCTTGGCTTTTCATGAAAATACAGTTATTTAAAGTATCCAGATTAAGCGGAGCTACATAGGTATTCCCTTCAGAGATTGTAATCACTGGATAAATAACATCATCATTTCCAAAAACATTTAAGATGTTTATGTTGTTATTTGTTAACAGAAAACAACACTAAGAAAGCAAAGCAAAGGTTTGGATTGTTAATATAGTATATGAAAAATAATGCAAACTGTATACACCATGCAAGTAAATAACTAATTAAAATAAATGCAAACAGTACATATCTTACCAAGAGAGCAAGATCCAAGAGAAGAGTTTTCACCGCTGTCTGTTGTGAATGATGCCTCACCAACTACAGGCACCTTACCTGGCTTCTGCACATAGTCACAGAAAAAGGAACATCATATTCTCTTCTCTCATTCTAATGATCTAAGTTTCTCTGTTATGTAAGTAAAGTATTTAGCACAAAAGAAACGACACTTCACCACAACCAAAATAATACTAATTACATTATCCAGTGCCATGCACATTAAAAAAGTGACAAAAGATTATCTGTATCAACAATTTTCTGTAAATTACAAAAAAACATTGCATAATGATCACTGCTAGATAGTTCCATGTTAAGTTCCTATACACTGTTAACGGACTAAACCTGAAACAATACATTCCTCTAACAGTGAACACTACACAATATCATAACAGTTTGCATTAATGCACTCATTACTGCTATGACATTGTTTTTAAAAAAAGCTACTTCAAGGTTTCTTAGGGAGACTAGGATATGTGGCCTAAATTCTGTGCACAAAGAAAACAGGCAGTTTCAATGTAAATCAAAGACTAGTAGTAGTATCTACAGTATTAGATAAAATATTACAGATGATTCCATGTCAACATGCTTGGCAACTGAAAATCATAAATATAACTAGCAACGGTGGCAATTAGTGCTGCATTGCCACTTAAGACCACTCATCCCACCAGTCACTCTCAGCTTTAATGATGAGGCTAGCTCTGTGGGTGAATAATACACCAGCCTGCCAAATTTCAATACAATCGGGCAATGCAAGGCTGAGTTATAACAATTTAACCACTTCCAATTTCGGCACAACTGCCAACTTGAAATTGACTGAAAGTGGCTTTTATCCATTCTGTAGCCTCGGGACTCAGAGTGCACGAGCATACCAAAATTCAACAAAATCGGGCAATACAAGGCTGAGTTATTGCGAAGTTGACAAATTTTCCATGCCCGTTTTCCTGAGGATGCAAATTTGTACCCCAATTTTCTCAGAGGTGGGTGACTATACACCAAATTTGGGGATGACATACATCAATTGTTTGCGCTCCACAAGTTTGATTAGATTTCAGATACTCCGTCTCTCAAAAGAAACTGTCATAAAAAATTGAGGCCAAATTTTGGACTTCTTCTTGACACCTGTAAAGACTATGGGAGGGATGGGCAACATGTCCGACTCAATACTTCAAATTCAGCCTAGGACCCAACCTCTGGTTGTTTTTGATGGGGACAGCTGCACAGACTGGGAGATTAGAGGGCTGGCAAAAAAAGCACAGCTGCAATTTATAAAGGCCTTCCCTCAGGCGGCTTAACAAAGTACAAATTTAAATAACAAAAGCGAATGCGACTTACATTTATTATCTGTCGAGCTTTCTTAACAAAACTGGATGTAAGACTACTGCTTCTACAATCCAACAACCGCGAACAGTTATGTAACACTTCTGCAGAACACTGCCAATTTAACTATGAACACTTAATACTAAAACAACCGATATTATTTACCTATACATTTATTCAAGAACTCTACAGATTTCTTACAGACATAAAAAAAACTAATAATCACAGTTAAACCAAAACATCAGAAAACAAGAGCTCACTTGTTTTTCATCGGATCATCATCTCTTCCATATTCCTGCATTCGCTGTTCAAGCTGCTCCTTCTGTTTACAAACTTCTGCCAGCTTGTCTCTGAAAATTCACATATTTCAAACGAACATTACAAACAAGTTTATCATAACTTACTAAATTACCAACTCATTACCAACTCAGTATCAAAAGCAGCTATCTTTAAAAATACCACTTAATAAATTAACAAAAATACATTTTAAGATCAGGCATTACCACCAGTCCACCACTCAAGAGCTAGGACATGCCCAACCTATAAGACAGTTTGATCTGCAGCATCACAGAAATTAACTTCAGATCCCCTTATTAATACTACCAATGATTCCTCTAAGTCTTGGCTGAAATCAAATCAGTCCACTGTTTTAAACCACCTAACTAAACAAATATACCACTGTGGTGCATATTGATTATCAGAATATTTATATGAATGCTGGTAAAAAGCTTCTTTTCCGATGTATCTAACAAAATACTATATCACAAAATGCATAAATAGCCCGTGACATGTCAAAGACTGGCTAGACACTATCAGCCTCTTCATCTGTGAGTATGACTCCAATCACCTATGAGCATGACTCAAAAAACCATCTAATAGAATAATTTGTAATGATTTGTACGTGTAGAATTTCTGTTCTTCGGTGCGTTGATCTTTGACACTGAGCAGCTGCGTCAACAGTTCCTGATTCTGAGTTATCGCCACTTGTAAATTGTTCATCAACATGCGGTCGTCGTCCTCCAGCTTTGCATTGTTCTCAGACAAAGACTAAACATACAAATGAACCAAGATCATCTGCATCATCTATCTGGCTGTGCATCATGTATCATTAACTGTAAGTTGTTGGTACATGTAGCAGCTCATACTACTACAAACCGCACTGTTCAGTAAAGAAGGGACGAAGTTCTATGAACCGGGATGAGGGCAGCTACACACTGAGCCACAAGAATGACAGATTTCTTGCCACGTCACATCACTACCGTGGCAAGAACCGAAAGAAGAATTAGTTTCATTTTCTTCTGACGAAGGCCTCTGATAGAGACCGAAACGTCAAGGTAAATCATTGTTAGTTGTGTTTGATTTAATTTTCATAATAAACTGGTAAGAAATGGTCCCAAAAATGGAATCCACAAAGAAATCTTCTCAGGCTGTTCATCTGGTGTTATTTGATCACATTCGGGATAACTATGTTATTGCAAAGCAGAAAACAATGTTTTTTGTTTTAGCTGTTCAAAATGCAACATTTTGTTTTTATTTCTGCTAAAATGACAATAGTTCTGCCTGCATTGTCCAACACAAAACATCTACAACAGCTGTGTGAAACAGCATGCTGCTGCACGTCACTACATCTTCACGTGACTGATTTTTAAACATTCAAGAACTCTACAAATTTCTTATAGGCATAAAAACATAATAATCATACTAATAATCTCTCTGTCTTCAGTGTGAAACTATCATCAATTTTCACATTACTAAGTGCTCTCAGTTTTTCTTTAAAAAAACTTTATGGTTCCTGAGTTAACTTTGTTTCTAAATCTAATAATAACATAAATTTAACATATCAAGTACACAAGTAAACATAAACTGCAACATAAGAATACGAACCGCGCATCTGGCCATTAACCTCGACAGTTCCATCTCCATGCAGCGTATCTCACTATCACGATCACGAAGCTGTTTCTCCAGCTGTTCCTTTGCAGACTTCAACTCATGCAAGCGTGATTTGGCAACCCGCATATCAGCCTGAAGGTCATGGTATTCAGTCGCAAGTTTGTCATTCGTGTTTGCTAACTGTAAGTTCTGCTCTCGAATGTGGATGTAGTCGGCCTTCAGCGAAGCGTAATATTGAGTTTCATTGGCTTTGTCATGCTCTAAAGCTGCTCGAACCTGCACACAATTATCAGTTATCTACTGTTCCGGGGAGCTGCATTCATCATAGTAAAATTACATAATTTTTTCCATGAGTGACATTATTTTAACATCCTATACTGTAGAAGATTATTTTCTAAAGCAAAATTTCATAAAGTCAGCTTCCAAACTAAAATTCCAGAAGACAACAATAACATTCATTTTATTACATGTTCACTGCCGTAGGGTTTTTCTGGTTCAGTAGAACCCCATAGAACCCCATCCAATAAATAACAGTAAATGATACATCATCAATAAAGGACTAATTTACTCTTTCTGCACATACAAAATTAGTCTACAGAAATACATCAAACACAAGAAGTTATAATAATTGATCAGAGTGAATCTATCATAAAGATGCATTACACACAGCAAACTGATAAATTCATCACAGATGCTGATGTCGATTTCAATGTTAAGATGGCAATGCGGAGAGAAAGTCGACAAATAATAACAGTAACAATAATAATCTGCTTATTTTATCCCGCCATTCAGCATAAGCACTAGAAATCTGGACACAATTATTCGGCTCAAGTGCAGTACACCACCAAGACAAGACCAGACAAGACTTAGTGTTAACACATGTGCATGTTAATAATATGCCAACCTGAGCCACTGTCTCCATCTCACGACTAAGTGACGAGTTCTTCTCCATCAGCTCTCTCACTTTTAGTTTGGCCTGTTTGCAGTCGGCCTTTAAGCGGCCATGCTCAGTGACCAAGTTCTCATGTTCGCACGTGAGGCGATCGTGCAATCGCTGCAGTTCATCGTGGTCCTGTTCAATCACATCCAGCTGACTCTTTACATCAACCAGTTCCACACTATCAGCATGATGCCTTGCTTCGTATCGAGACAGTTCCATCTGTAAGGCCTCATTCTGTGAACCGAGTGAAGCATTCTGTGAGAGCAGAGTTGCATTCTCGACTTGAAGAGAAGCGACTCTGGATTGCAGCTCATTGTACTGTAGCTGCTGTGATGACAGCTGCGACTGAATGGCAAGAAACTGCGACTGGCTGTTTTTCAACTGATCTTGCAACGACATATTCTCCTGCTTCAGAATGTGCTCAGCTTCATGCAACTTCCCAAGCTAGAAAATATACACATTAAGAAATCCACAAAACGAATGACTTGTTACAAAAACTTTTGTTGTAATACAAACAAAGTTCCCACTGACTACCGCATTTTTAGTTTCTTTCAAATATGATGAAGTCCATTTAATAAAACGAAAGCCACGTAAGTTATAAAAGGCAAGTTAGTTTCCAAACAGCCACCACTATCAAGCTATAAAGCAAAACACAGTGCACATGATTACATAATTTGACAACTTTTTCTACATCTTTTTCATATGACAAGAATAATGACTAAATGAGAGCAAGAACAGGTGACAAAAAATGCGAGTCTCTACAGAACCAGATAAAAACAATTGAAAAAAAACACCTGAATAGACTAAAATGAGAATTATGCAATTTTAACAAAAAAAGTAACCTACCGGAATTTAAATCCATCTACGATAATCAATGCAAATGGCTCTTTAATTTTATTGATTTTATTATTTTTTATGATCAACAAACCTGTTTTTCAGCTTGCATCAACTGATCTCGGAGTTGCTTGACATCTTCACCAGATGAGCCACCTCCTTGAGTGTATCGTTGAGTCACATACAGCGTCCTGTCAACAACAGAATTATGTAATCAGCCACAGGCCTGGCATTCTCAGGATTACAGTGTGAGTCAAAAAAAGTAGCCCCCCTAAAACTTTCTGCAATATTTTCACTTAGGCTAAGTATTTTTCTGTGAAATTTCGCCAGTTTGTTGCCAGTTTATATCCACACACGCATACCAATTTTGGTCGATTTACTTTGATATTTAACAAAATGGTGTTTATTTTCCTAGGAGTACTTATCATTTTTACCGTTTCAAGTTTCGAGTTTCAACAAGTCAGATTGCCTTAACTTCATCGCTAATGATGAGTGGGCCCAATTCACCCAACCTTAATCCGCTGTATTGTCAGGTTTAGGGGCAATGCTGGAGTCTTAACACAAGCTACAACAGAAGCTAAAACGAGTTACTGAGTTTTAAAATGCACTTTAGTTAATTTGGCCTGCCTTACCAAAGAAAGCCACTGACAACGCTGTGAAAGACTGCAGACATGTGTGTCAGCCAACGGTGGACATTTTGAATATTTTATGTGATTATTTAACAGATACTAACTGTAATATTTAATTAAATAGCATTTGATGTGACTTATTTTTAACGAATTATTCATGAATTTCGTAATAAACTAAATTAAACTGTTAAAATTTGAGGGGTCTTACTAGTGAAAGTGATACTGTAGTAGTGTAGAGGCTTAACGTCCCACTCGAAAGTGATACAATTAATACAAATATTCACATAAATGGACCAAAATTGGTGTAAACATGGGAATATGTTTAGGCAATAACCAAGGTAATTTTCAGTTACACAGGTTCACCATAAGTGAAAATATCGGAAAAAGTTTTAGGGGGTTACTTTTTTTTGACTCACACTGTAGAGTCATGGTCTCAAGATGTCTCAAAACACAATTTCCATAGTCTTATGTTTCTATACAACACTGCTAATCATATCTTAACACACCATCTTCACGACACTCAAAATAACCACACTAGGCAAAACCAATAACGTGTTTCAAGTACAAACACAAACAATTACTTGTCCCTAGATGCTGCATTCTGACTTCTGAAACACTCTAGTTCTTCAATAAGGCGCTTGCTTTCATTCTGACTGTCTTCAAGTCTACACATACATTACCGGTACATACATTATGTCAATCTGCCTTCCATAACAATAACTCCCATTTTTACCGCGCTGCATGTAATGCAGACGCGGTATTGTGATGAGAATTCTGTCCGTCTGTCCGTCTGTCTGTCCGTCCGTCTGTCTGTCACACGCGTGTATTGTGACAAAACGGTAGAAAGATCTGTCCAGATTTATATACCATACGAAAGAACATTTAGCCTAGTTTTCTGAG
>Ga0049105_1001638_pt1 | contig 10279 bp, 7 predicted proteins | sample WorMetvaBAHAMAS1_FD_61260 | JGI IMG/M metagenome (GOLD analysis project Ga0049105, IMG submission 61260) | Worm MetaG Olavius vacuus BAHAMAS.1 | ecosystem: Host-associated > Annelida > Digestive system > Unclassified | place: Germany: Marburg | collected 2013-04-09 | reverse complement strand
TTAGCTGTATGACGTCATAATTACGACAATTTTCGGTCGTCATCTTTGAATATTTAATTTGTTAACTGTCAACGTCTGCGTGTTTTGAAATTGTACGAGAGGTATCACTTTTTTGGCCCAGACGGTATATTTTTTTGTATTAAGGCCGTTGTAAGAGCATGTCTGAGCCTGGCGTGTTTTGTTCAGCGACCATGTTGTTTTGTATTGCACTATTCTATCTTTGATAATGAACGAACAAAATGGTGTTGCGGATAAGGCGCTACGATCGAATATCGATTGAAAATCGGCGTTTTTGTTCGAACGGGGTCAGTTTGATTCAAAATTTCAGGTACAAGGGGTCCCCCACCAACCATTCTTCGTGTCGAAAAACCAGGCTAAACGTTCTTTCATATGGTATAAAAATCTGGGCAAAACTTTCTTTCATTTTATCACAATCCACGCGTTTGACAGACAGACAGACAGACGGACAGAAAGGCCTTAGCAATACCGTGCGTTGCATTACATGCAGTCGCACGGTAAAATGATGATGATGTTGATGTTGATGACGATGACGATGACGATGACGATGATGATGACGCTGAACGTATATATGCTGCACTTGAGGAATTCTCATGGATTACCATGCACGGTTATCTTGCTCAACTGCAGGTCGTACGAGAAAAGTTACGAACAAGCTGCTTCATAACATTTTCAAGCAATATGGAACTAATATTAAAACTGCATGTCAATTGCGTAATGCTATTTATATTAAGTTTTTTGATAACCTTTAATCCTGGTTGTGCTGTGAAATTTGGGTACAACTGCATGTTAGTCAAGTTTATTTGAGCTTGTTTCCTGTGCTTTTTTCTTTATTTTGCTACCAGTTCTTTGGTGAATAAAAGATTTATATAACCATAACTTTAACTGCTCTGCTCTGCTTGAGGTGTTTATGGTGTTTATGCATCATTTGTCCGAATCTCTTCTCTGTGTGTCTTGTGGTAAGGTACGGTGAAGGTAAACGTGGATTTGTATAGCCCCTTGTCATGAACACACCTCTAAGGCGCTCAGGTATGGCACGCGTTCTCAAGAGATCTCACAGTTTTATCTGCACACCCCGCGTTCATCCGCTAACGCAAAGGAACAATACCTGCCTTTGCCTTCCCAGTCGAAGCTGGTACTCATTTACCGACCCCGGAGGGATGGAAGGCGGAGTTGGCCTAGGGTGGCTGGTTGGTTACATACCGAAATAAATGTCCGGCACCGGGAATTGAACAGGGACACGGTCGCCCATCTCAGTACCCGGCTCTGTTGTGCCCGGCAGTTTGTGCTGTGTCTGTTTATGTAATGTAATGTAATGAAATGTAATGTAAAAAAGTCAAGTTTAAAGTGCCGTAAGTAAAAAAATACTTCAAGGACACTATACAAAGGTCTGTTCCGTCTGCACAATGATGCCAAAATACACCATATGTGTACATAAAATGCCTTTTTAAAATATAGCCAGAAACATAACGCACTTGAAAGATGTCGTAGTCAGCCATGTGAGCTGCCAGGCGAGTGAGCGACTGGCGTCCCGAGCCGCCGACGCCAACAAGTAGAGCGTGACTTCGTGGATGTTTGATAATACGCGATATACGTGACACGTGCTCTATTGCAAACCTAATCACGACACAGACACGCATTGCCGTCAAGTCCGACAGGAATTAACACTTTTTTTGTAAATAACCAAATAATTAAGAAAAATTATACATGACATACAGGTGCAGCACCTGGAATCAAAGAAGTTACCACGAGGAACGGCCTCAGTCGAACAAATGTGCGATCATTAGACACCCAAAGGGCGTATCATCTTTGGCGTCGTGACATATAGCTTACAACATATAACTTACTGTCCCTTACAATTACTTTGTATTTATCAGTAAATATTTTAGGATGTTTTTACAGGAGCCAGAGATTTCAGGGTAGAGGATGGGTAAAGTCTGGGAGGTGCGCAGTAACTCCTCTCCAGTACGGAGGTCCAGGGGCCCTTAGCCCCAGAAAAAAAATAGGAAATTGAACGTTAAAATCTGTGCACTTTGCTGTTTCGGTTATCATAGTACACACAGTATATTATCCTTCCAAGGTGTTGCCCCAAATATGTCCATTTTTGCACATATCCCACGACAGGCGCTAAGACAAGTTAGAACATTGTTTATTATCATATAGCAGCTAATGGCTAGATTATAACAGGTGCTGCAATTATACAGTTATACATAATACATGAGACATAAATGCAGAGGAAGTATGTCCAGGTACACAAGCACGCACACGCACATTACCACTACACTTTAACATTTTGGCGTCTTAACAATAAGACGGACGTATTTACTGCTACGATAGCATCGTGCATTTGTTTACTTTGCTAAGTACGTATCTAATAGTTTGACAAGTAGGTAGTTTGAACTCTCAACTCTTCATGACTTTCGCAGTTATCAGAGGCCAGTGTAACCAATTTTGTATTATCGCACGCAAATTGCAATCACATGTGTTTGCGTGTAAAACATGGAGAAGTAATGTCACTGATCATTGAATCGCGGAGACAAATTCCCACTGAATCGGAGTGCTAATAATTCGCGTCTGCCGACCTGAACATGACAAGGTCCATCGGCTTCTTGCTGACGTTGTTGAACTCATCGAGGTAGTTTTCCACGACGTGCCGCAGCTGCTCCACATCAGACACCTCCTCGTAGTACTTCGCGTCCGACCTGGGATCACCGAAGTCGCAGAACATGAGGCTGCGCAGGTCGTCCTCGGTCACGTGACCGTCGCCATGACTACAGGCCAGGTGCGCGAACAGGCTGTCGAAATCTTCGTCCATGCGACTCTTTGTGACGTCGCGCACGTACGAGAACAGCCAGGTGCGATCGTGGTCGTCGACCAGACGGTCGTAGAATACACGAAACGTCTACGAAAAACAGCTTCAAGTTATTCTTTAGTGCAGGACTTTTATATTCTGCTTAAGACTATAACCGTGCACAGCGTGTGTGTATGTGTGTAGCTCTAGCATGTTTGATTTATGGTCATCTAAATTTAATATCTGTGTGTATGCATGTGTTTGTATGTTTTGTTATAATTTGCTTCATGTTTTTTTTCCTTTTTTTTCTTTTTTTTGTAATGTAACTATGGACTTTCGTCTGCAATAAACTTAATGATGATGATGATGATGATAACCAACCAGAAATTTATTTCGGGAGTGTTCCGTCCAATCAGTCCGTTTACTTCCTTTCCTTCCCCCTTCCCCTTTTCCCCTGCCTTCCCCTGCCTCAAAGTGGCCCCTCAAATCCAGCGAAGGATTTCGGGGAGCGCTGTTAGCTCTCCCAACGGCAGAGAACGATATTTGCAGCCATCAGGCATGTTCTCTGGGTTCTAAGTAGATCAAAAATGCGTTTCGGCTGCAAACGCATTTTTTGGCATATTTAGAGCCCCGGGAACGTGTCTGATAGCTGCAAATGTCGTCCAATTTCTGTTGAACAAAAAATCTAAAAAAAATAAAGCAAGTTGTTTCTGAATGTGCTCGTGTCACTTATTAAATTCTACGTGATTATTTTTCACTTTATCTCGGGAGTGTTTTGATACCCGAAACACTTCGCTAGTTATGGCTTTGATTCTTTTGTTTTCCGGTTTGACGGCTCCATCTAGCTGTATTCCGCTAGTCTCTTCATTCCTTTGTACATCCTACCTCCGATCAAGTTGTCCAGTATGGCCTGAGTAAAAAAATAAACTAAACAAACGTACCATTAAATTTATAGGAAAAATAAGAAATACGGTATCAATCTTAGAAAATAACTCCACCATTCTTTGATCTGAGTGAAACATCCAGACTGTAAAAATCTAGCTCGAGCAATCTCAAATGGTGCCTCTTTATAATACTATTTAGGAGATCCAGCCTCCTCAGCCTAATCTCAATCACTGTCAGGAGATGGGACGGTCTGGTGGTCTGGCCTAGTGGTTAGCGCGTTGGCTTCGAACAACGAAGTTAATCTACGTCGGGCCCGGTTAGTACTGAGATGGGCGACCGTGTCCGGGTTCAATTCCCGGTGTCGGACATTTATTTCGATATGTACCCAACCAGCCACCCAATGTCAACTCAGCCTTCCATCCCTCCGGGGTCGGTAAGTGAGTAACAGCTTCGGCTGGTAAGGAAAAGGCAGGTATGGTTCATTCCGTTAGCGGATGAACGCGGGATGTGCAGGAGAAATGTGAGATCCATTGAGAATGCGTGCCATACCTGAGCGCCTTAGAGGTGTGTTCACGACAAGGCGCTATACAAATCCAAGTTTACCTTTACCTTTACCTTTAAAGGGAAATCGAAAGTACTAAAGTAGTAGTAGTTGCTGTTACACAAATGACTGTAAGCGGACCTCATGAACCCAGAGCCGCTTCACGGCAGCAGTATCTCCCATAGTTTCTGGCACAGACAGCAGAATTCCCTGAACTACTCGACTGAAGTCTCGCAGGTTGAAAAGGTAATGAGACTTCGCCGGCGTCGGCAGCAGAACTTTCATTGCTTCCTTGTACACCTCCAGAGTTGCGGCCACAATCTGCTCCGTGACTGACTGAAACTCGCTCGCAAAACCCCTGAAACGTGCACACAACCAGCCACCCAGGTCAACTCAGCCTGGCCATTCCTTCGTGGGTAGGCGCAATGAGTACCAGCCAAAGGGTGGTGATGCCTTGCAGCTGGGGAGTAAAGGCAGGCATGGTTCGTGTGTGGGTGGCAGGTAAAACTGTGATCCCCTTGTTACACACGGCCCATATCTGAGCGCTTTAGAGATAAGGAGCTTATAATAAAGCGCTATATAAATTCGCCCTCTTTACTTTTACTTTTTTTACAAATTTTCACGAATCACAGCTAGGCAGAAACAGTAAATAAAACTTGCAACAACATAGATTATCTACGATGCACTGAAATTAAAATTAAACTGTGAGAGTGGAGTGTAAGTGTTATGTAAGTGTAAGTGCAGGCCCGTCTATGTTCGCTTCGTACTAGCGTATACAGCGCATTAGAGGTTTTACGTTTATGGGCTATATAAATTTACGTTCACATTGACATCGACATTAAATATAAAACAGAACATTAACGTCAGTGATTAAATTATCAGTGAAAACAAAATTGACAACGCACGCTGAGATAACGTGATCAGGCAGAGGTATATTTCCAAACATGACGACGACGGCTACAGTACTGCTCAAAGTTTGTAGGCCTATACATCTTTCAAAAGTTACTTTCAAAAATATAACGATCAAAATGCAAACAAGTTCTACATTGTTACTTCTGTATCTTGTATTGTAATGGGTTGTGCTTGTCAACTTGTCATTAAAGAAAGTGATGATGATGATGACGAAACAATTTTGATGGTGAAAATAGAATATCTAACAGGTCGGTATAGCCAGACTTCTGAAAGGAGGATCCCGAGAGTTAATACAGTCTGGGAGACATGAAGTACTTCATGGGGTTTAAAGGCAAATAAGTCTAAGGGGTCTGACAATAAATTCCCCGAAGCTAACGACTTCTCCTGACTAAAGAGTGGTTTTTTTATTTACAGAAGTATATCATCATCATCATCATCATCCACGAATTTCATCGCGACGCAAGTCTTGAAACAAAACTTCAGGGCCGCTATCGACCCCTTTGTAATGATGTATTATTTACTGATACACAGACAACCGTTTTTGCTGTGTTTTTGGATGCATTGAGAGGGACACCGCCCAAAAACAGAGAGAAAATGTGCGATCTTTTCACATGTAAATTCCAAAGTTTATTTCATGTAATATTTCATGTAAATTAAGAGCTCCTTTAAAAATGTGGACTAAGCTAGAGGAGAGGTTTGCGCACTTGGAGCGCTCTATACCCTTCCCCCTCTGCCTGGCTACAAGCGCGTTTACCGCAGTTCAGCCTGCCATTGGCTGGCGGCTGTTAATAACCTACTTGGAGGAAATGTGCCAATCGACAATGTTGCTGAAAATGGTCGTCATGGTGTCGTCGTCAAACTCGTTGATGGTGATCGTGTTGAAGTGGCGGAGAAAGCGAGGCGTGACGGGATTGCGACCGCCACCTAGCGGCAGCCACGTGAACAGCACATGCATGCCGTGAAAATAATAGCAAACAACGCGACAACGAAATATATAAAGTGACACAAAGCGAATTGTGAGTGCGCCGCAATACAAGCTGTTTCTATACGGGTAGATAGATAGAGCAAGGTTTAACGTCCCACCATACACATTATAGGCCACATCGGGGACGGGTTTTTACGGGTCAAGTGAGTCAAAGCACTGAAGGAAGATATGTCCTAACGATTAGACTTCGATCCCATCAGGTCCACCCCACCGTACTCACAATAATACAACAACTATGCAGTATGAAACAAAAACACAAAAAAATACACACAGACAAATACAAATAAATCTACGTACAGTGAAATGGGCCCAGTGTGACAAAACCTTCTATACGGGCAGTGAATTGTGAAATGTGAAATGTGAATTGTGAAATAATACCGAATTTGTAGCAAATACGACGTAAAGGCGAACAAAGTAACCGTTCTTATTACCAGTAAGTGAATACAATAACGTGGTACAAACGTGACAGTGTTTATACGGCGCGGCGCACAAACACAACGCTGTGTGTAACATGTGACATGCCCACCAATGTCACCCTCATCCCACGATCTTTTAGTATGTGATCACGGACGCACGAACAGCCCAAACACAGAACGCCTCTGGCAGGAAAGAGTCAATATATTTATATTCATTCATCACAATGGTAATGCGTCGTCTTCCCACGCGCACTGTCTACTCAGTTTGGCTGCCGCAGTTTCCGCGTGTGCGGACCAACAATTTGGAACAAACTTCCACAGCATCTGCGAAGCACAGACACTGGGGAACAGTTTAAACGTAGACTTAAGGGCTGGCTATTTGAGTGTGCGTTCGGCAGGAGGCGCGTCTGATAGACATTGACTGAAGGTGCACCTTACAAATGGACTTACTTACTTACTTACAATATGGTACTATGGTAGCCTAGCGCGATTTAGTAAATAACAATAATACTGATAAGAACAATACCAAAAAATATTTTTAAAAATCCTGTTGTATTCAGACTGGTCCGAGAAATGATTATGTCTGTGCTAACATTACCACCAGCCAAGGCTACCGTTTACCATGGACGAATGAAATACGTTATCTGCCGTAATCGGCAGGACTGCTTCTGAGGAAGTTACATTGGAGTTAGTGATGTCAAAATGCATTCCTGTGTTGATCTATTGCTTGGAATGCTTTTCATTACCAAAAAGTGATTTGAAATCGTTAGACTTTGCTGTCACGCGTTTTCTTATGAAATTGTTCAGGACATCAAATACGGAAATAATAGCCAAATGTCAGCATTATTTTGGATTCTTCCTGCTTGGTAAACTCATACAAAAAAAGAAATAAATTTGTAAATATTTATAACAACGTGTCATTATTTTAAAGACTTGTTATGGCTATGATCTGACAGTCAGTATTAGTTGTAGTAATTTGTTGTCTGTATATTTATTTATATTTCAGTTAGATTTATTATCTGTTTTTGCTGCTACCATGATTATGGTGAATAAAGATTATCAATACCAGGCGGGCCCATGGCAGCGATGAGCTGAGTGTCAACGAGCTGCATAGCAGAGGTGTCCTTAAGGTCATACCAGGCCCAGTGATCAAGCCACTGTCGTAACAGTTCGATTGGTGGCTGTGCACCGTACGTCTCACGTGTTGGCATGTTCAGATCATCAACAAACACCACCTATACACAGCCAGCCACGCAATCTGTCATCGCTGTGATGTTTGGAACTTCATGAAATTTGCTTAATTCCTGTCTAAGTTTCCGAACCATTGCATGCACGTGTGTCGTAACAGTCTGCACTGTCACTCTCTCTGTCCGTCTACTCTACTTTCTGTAATCCTGTTAAACTCTGGCTACCATGTTTGGTGAAAATAAAGTCAATATAATAAATCTAATGCAATTTGTAAAAATACGACGTGTGTAAGTAAGTAATTAAGTAAGTAAGTAAAAAAGACTTCTAGTCGGCGCCCTTAACTATCAGACACAAGGCGCCGCTGCCCAACTAACCAAACAAACGTTTTCAATGATCGTTTGAACTATCCGAAGGTGATGTCCGGTTGTCGAACGGGTTTCGTAATGGCACATCAGCACATATTAGGCTATGCAGTGCCGGAGGATGGTATAGAAGATGTGATAAAAGAGTGAAGATATAATCAAGGCTATTCAGCTACGATTAAATACGAAAAACAAGTAACAAACGTAACAGATTAGCATCATGTCCAACCGTCAAGAACGCTGTTGAAGCCACACCATAATCTACGTCTTGTAGATGAAATCAAAGTACGTAATCGCCACAATGATAACACTGAATGATCTTCCGGTGAGAGTTCTGAGTTTCTGTGAAATTCAAACTATTTTGAAAATGAAGATCCGCTCTGCCCTATAGGCCCAAGTGGCTTGAGAAAGATCTTTACCGCTCTCTTGCCGACTGGAGGTCCAAAGACTCCCTTGCGACGTCGGTCAAGCTTCGACAGAATGATGTTCTGCGTCTGATTGGCGCTCGTCTGAGCCGAGAAGTTGATGATGTTTGGCCTGTACACTTCTTTGTCGATACCGTTCAGAAGGAAATCCTACAGTGTAGATACACGACAAATATTCCTACTGCAACGGAACACTGATGCAGCTATGCTCGGCAGACGTGCACGCCGTTTCAAACAAGAGATGCTGTCCTATGACGACGCCTTCCTTGTCAGGCAAGAGCTCATCTGTTGCTGAGATGGCTGCGGAATGTTGCGCAATTCTAATTTTCACTTTTATGGGGAGGGTACAGTTACCACTATTGCAAAGACCACTGTACTGGAGGGAACGTAATGACTGGGAGAAGAAAGTGTCATTCGGAGTAAAACAGTTTCGTAGCAGCGGCAGAACAAGTACATCTTGAGCCTGCTAGAGATTAACGCTCATTTTTAATGCACTCTTTCTCAGTAATCTCTGAGAATATCACTCTAAATCATACATTGATGAAAACTAGATTCTTTGGGCTACACTTCTGTTGCAGATAGTAAGGGTCTATCTTCAACCGTTTTGACGTAACTGGCCCATAAAGCTACCAAATTTGGTGAAATAACACAAAATAACGGCCATTACGCCGTGCAAGGTCATTCAAGGTCACCACTTTCGCTACCAATGGAAAGCCCGTATGCGACTTCTTGTGTGTGAATAACAGTAACTTACATCCTGTCTCGCAATGTTTCCAAGATATCGTAGATTGTTTATCAATTTTTTGCTGTCGACAGGTGGTGCCTCTAATTAATGCACTCGTTTGGATGAACAATTAAACTCAGGATTGCGAAATGTGGTCTCTCAGTAAACTAGAAACATTGTTCTATGTTGTGGTCAAAGCGTATTTCGATATCTTGATCCTTAGACGTAACTCACGAGAGTGACGGACACACAGATGGACAGACATTCTGATAGCAAATGCCGCGCTTAACTACGATGCGCAGTCAAAATGACGCTGGCAACCAACTGGTGCTCCTGTCTTCCTATAATGTCATTTTGTCGTTATACTTATTTCTTATTCAGTCCAGAAATATCCGGAAATCGAAATTTACACTTTTTTAGGACTTCAGCAATTTCGTACAGGTTCGTGAATGCCCAGCAGTTGCTAAAATCTTGGATCCGCCCTGAAGAGCAAACCACACAAATATATATAATATCAAGTCGCACCAAGTTCGGTCGTCGGGCGTTTTCTGTTGCAGGTCCGACAGCCTGGAACTCGCTGCCAGACTATCTCCGTGATCCGTCGCTTAGCGAATTAAGACAGTTTTGGGGCAATCGCTAAAGACACACTTGTTTAGGCGTTGTATTAGAGCACGTAGCGCATTAGAGGCATTGTGTATAATGCGATCTATAGATGTTCCACTTATTTACTTACTTACTTACAAGTAATATGAATGAATGAATGAATGAATGAATTTATTCGCTTGACAGAATAACAGTAAGTCAAGCAGAAACGCTGAGGCACGCAAACTGCGTGCGCTTACCGGTGTCCTGAAAAACAATTAACAATTGACTACGTAGTTAAAACCAGCATTACCAATAAAAGCTACGAGCCGCCGGAACGGCTCGACTTGTGTAGATTTAGTCGAGGATTGTAAGAAAGCAACTTCTGTACACTTTTATGTCGCAATAAAGTCAAGTCAAAACAAAGACAACAGAATAGCTACAATAACA
>Ga0049105_1001637_pt1 | contig 10279 bp, 7 predicted proteins | sample WorMetvaBAHAMAS1_FD_61260 | JGI IMG/M metagenome (GOLD analysis project Ga0049105, IMG submission 61260) | Worm MetaG Olavius vacuus BAHAMAS.1 | ecosystem: Host-associated > Annelida > Digestive system > Unclassified | place: Germany: Marburg | collected 2013-04-09 | reverse complement strand
GGATGCTGTGTTTCCGACACCGATGAACATATCCGAGCTGATGGCCTACAACTATTGTCGTAGGGCAATTCAAGACAGCGACCTATACGAGAGCTGTTTAAACTTCACTACAATTGACACAGAACATTATGTCCTTAGTTGTGTCGAAGACATCAAGGTAACTCTGTCATGATATGATGTGTACAGTGTACGTATTCATTAACGTTCAAATATCTACAAACTCAAGTACTGTGTACAGGTTTCAATCCTTGTCAACTAACGTTTCTACACAGTGTCCCATTAAGTATATTCAACCTTTTTGTTTATTTTAGCTTTCTGAATACAAGTTCCATTAATTTAAAGTTATGAATATAACAAACGTTTCACACAGCTGTGATACTTTTAACCTCATTCTTAGTTTCTTAGTTTTTGTGCCACTCAAGATCAACAAATAATTAAACTTATTCAATCAGTCTTTATAAACGCCATGAAATCGAAGTACTCTGTTAACATTGGATTCAATGCGCTGTCTATAGTGACTTCAATAGGTCTACAACTTCACAGAAAAATTCGATTTAGAAATAACACTGTAGCACGACTGTTTCACATGTGATTATTTTCCACTTTATTTTGCACAGTTGGCTAATATGGCTAATAATTCACTTGGCCTGACTTGACATGCGTGAGCCCTTAATAAATACCCTGCTTTGATCATGTACGTGCAGCTGTACTCTATGGTGTATGCGTTTGAGCTTCTTGTATGTATATAAAACAACACTAATGTCTGATATAGATTCGTCATATGTTACACTGCTATATTCACAGATAAACCTGACCATTTCAGTCATCTTTTTGTGAAGTATAAGTTTCTGTGTACTGAGCCTTTCTAATACGAGTAGGGTTTTGAAAGCGTGAGTGCATCTTTACTTGGTTCCTCAATGGTTTTCAGCTTTTATTCATTTCACGTGCCTATCTACTGTCGCTAATCTATGCTGTTACATTTATAACTACAATGAACAATGACGAACCTTCGTGATAATGTCATATGACCTGTAAAAATCGTCCCCGATACGACCTATAATGTGTTTGGTGGGACGTTAAACCTTAATCAATCGTGATAATGTTCGTTTGTTTTACTGCAATATGTTTATACGCTTTAAGTAGACTAGCTAACTACTTTCATAGCTTTAGAAGCCAGGATTCTGCCTAAACTATAACAGCAAAAGTGTTTATGTAGTAAAACATCACTGTATACATATGAAACACAATAGTTATGCAAACACTGCTATGGAGAGTATCATTGGCGTTAACCGCCTATATGTTGTTGACAATGTAGTGCCGTGTGTTGAATGTGTTCAGCTCACAGATAACGTGATCCTGTCAACAGCTGGTGCAGTACAACGCTTTATTGACAGTTGCACAGAAGGCATTCTACAAGCCAACGTCAGATCTGACGATGAAGCCATTGAGTCCATTGGGTCTACAATGCTCAGCGACGTGTTTGCACTTGCAGCGGATAATACACCAGGAACACGGGATGTCTGTCCTCGGTGCCCACTGTCAACAGAAAATCAAGCGCAAAGAGAATGCTGTGGTCATGGACACTGTCCTAGTAACAGTACATGCCAGTGCGATGAAGGTTGGTTGGTGCTTGTCGTAATAAAGTGTGTATCACCGAAAACTAACAGCAATGTAGTCTGTGTACAGGTCGCGGGTGAAGCTACGTTCTGCTGACGATAACGCAGTAACCTGGCTGTAAGAGACATGGCGACGAATGGTTTTACGAAATACTATTTCTTTATAATCAAGAGCAGCATAGTTCATGAAATGTTACTGGTATTCACTTGCATGTTGCCTTCTGCACTTTATCGCACCATGTTTAGCGGGAGAAGTTCAACGGATGCTTTGAATACGAACGCCTGCCCCGGTGGCTCCGTCGGCTAGATCACCCTTGATAGGCCACAGTGCCTGCTGGGTTAGGGTTAGGGTTAGGCTCCAGCCGGCCTGAGTTCAAATCCAGGTTTGGAATGGGTTTTTTGCTCGATTGGACTAAAAGCATGGTATAAGATTAAACTTACGGACAGGTACAGAGGGTTTGCCTGTGTCCTCTTTAAACGGTGGTCCACGCCATTACGCTCAGGTTAAAAGGCGCCTGACCTTGTAGTGGATGCCGGCTGTAGGGATAACAGATGGACCGCCTCCTCTCACCCGGCTGTAGTCCTCTCGTGCTCCCACCTAGCCAGGAGATGGACGGTGCTTGAGCGTCGCTCAGCTTGGTTGTTTGTAAACACAAGACGTGTTCCAGAACAGGATTGTTGGTTTCTCTGGAACACATATTTTTATGGCGAATCATAGACTATTTTAGCGTGTAATATTACACAAATTGTGTATCATTAAATGTGAAACTTGTATCTTTAAAGTTCATTGCCAGAAAAATTATTTATCTACCTGTGACATTTGGAGGCTAAAGTGTATGTATCGAAGCAACGAGGACTAAAAAGGTCATTACTTTTAAGTTGAAAAAGATGAAAGGTGATTTGAAGGCAAAGCGTTTAGTTTGAAGAAGAACGATTAGCAAAAAAAAGGTCATCACGTTTTAAGAAATGTGTATCGTTATTTTTTCTTAGAATAGCCTATGTTGCGAATGATTACCATGCTGACATGAGGTTTCCTACTTAGAGATGCATTGTATATTTGTAGGATTCCTCGGCGAGGTGTGTGACGTTGACATAAATAGAGTTCCAAATATATATAGTATCGAAGGCGGAGAAGTTTGCGTTGTAAGCGACAGGGAGGCATGTGAAGAAGTGCACATTAATGCGGAATATTTCGCTGTCGAGTTCAACCCGTCATTTTCTTGCAGAGTAGCGGTATGTATCGGACGATTGATGACACTCTAAAAGCCTTCGTTTAGAAACAGGACACTTTTAACACACACTGTGTGTCGAAATGAACGAAATAGTGTTTGGCAGGTGGTAACCATGTTTACTTTCATTACTTCATCGGAAATTCATTTGGTGAACTTGTTTAATTATAATCTGTATCTGCAGCGATCATGTGTCCACAGAATGAGATTATCGACATGTGTGACTTACGAAATTACAACTCGTGACTACATTTCTGTTTCATTCTGTCTACGGACACCAGGATACGGATTGAGTCTGTGATGCGCCCTCGGTCTTCTAGTAGGAGGCACAGTACAAGTGTCTCATGTACAGTTACAGTTACAATTGATACGTAATGTGTGTAGTTGAACTAAGTAACGATGCGTCGTGTTTGATACAGGGAGGCGGGGTTCTAACGTATTCAACGGAAGCTAAACCACTACTTTGGAACCAAAGACTGTCATGTAGACTGCCGTTCACACCGAGACATCCGCTGTCAACTCAGCCTCAGTACATGTGGACTGTGTCCATCTCTAACAACAACGAGACGTTTAGCAACAAAGCACAACAGTTTGTCTACGACTCCAAATGTCTTGAGTGTCACAACAGCACAGCGGACTCGTGTGAGCAGAAGGTAAATCTATGGACTTACAATTATTAACTTAATTAATATAACTGACAAGTGAGCAGATTGTGACTCAGTGACTGTACAACAAATATGTGCAGGAATAGCTTTTTCATTCCTATACCTTTGTATTTCGGTGTAGCAATTCATGTCCACACATAGGAAGGGAATAGGAATAAATTTTATTCCTATTCCCTTCGTCTTTCCAAATCGAATTACTGTTTCCTCCCGTAAAAATTCCCGCATCTCAATACTCGCAATTTACATTGCATGAATATTGACTAATCAATTACGATATGTGCAAACTGGTGCCATATCGTACTGTTGATACTCTCAAAAAGAACAAAAATAGAAAGAATTATTACTTACTTCATCGTTAATGACCAAAGGCCTGCTATAATACTAAACAAACATTTCGTTTATCTCTACCATAATTTCTCTACAAGTTGAAAAGTGCACAATTTGGCCTTAATTTTCGACCACGATCGTATTTGCGTCGCCATCATATCTAAACGGAACAATATATCTGAAATCCGAAACGAATTTCGAGGGCGTCAAATTGTCAGTGTATGCTCTATCCAGATCTGCTATAGTTGGATCCAGTTTAGAACTACTGTCTCATTGTGTGTAGAACGGAACATGTCTAATTGACGGAAAGTGTTACGTGTCTGGTGAAAGTCTTCGTGAATCTACACCGTGCTGGATATGTCTGCCACAGAACAGCATCTTTAACTTCACATACGGCAAGACTATTCGCACTTGTTGCTAAGTTACTGTTTGTGGGAAAAGGATACGATAATTAATTGTTTTGTTGCAATGTAATGTTGACAAAAGCGTTTTTGGTATCGATAATGATGCAGTTATGTTCGATCTGTTGCATCCAGTGTGGTCTTGTTCGCACTAAGACACTAATACGTCATTAACCATGAGCCTAATTCTTAACTTCGGGTCTAAACCGCATGTGAAAAGCTGTTGCACGTTTCACATGTTTACAGAAGTTGATATTGTTATTGTAGATGTCAACTGCAAGTGGTCGCAATGGTCCGTGTGGTCAAGTTGTTCACAGCGATGTGATGTCAGTCAGAGAACTAGAACTCGTCAGTGTCTAACACCTCCGTGTACTGAAGACGACGAAGAAATAGAGAACTGTCTGCGGGAAAACTGTCCTGGTGAGTAACCACTTACATTATTGAAATAAGGCTTACAGTAGCTGGAAGTCGAGTCTCGAGGTAAGTAAGTAAGTAAGTAAGTAAGTAAGTAAGTACATTACACTCTGATAACGTATGTTCTCAGAGGATCAGAGGTAGGCATCTGCAAAGAGATGAGATTTTAACCCATCTCTATTCTGTCTGCGACTAATCAGTGTCGAGCGCAGGTGTGCCGGAAGATAGTTCCAGACAGTCAGTGCAGCAACTGGAAGACTCCGTCGGCCGAGCTCAGGTGGTTGGAAGTCCGTGCAGTATGAAACGTGTTTTCATGAAGCACTTAGTAATTATTTCCTTCAGTTTGTTTGATTGTATATGTCTCTATTCATCGCACTGTGTATTATGTGGATGCCTTGTATTGTGCTATTTGGTATTAAGGCCACAATATTGAATAAATATTCAATATGCTGCTACTACTACTTCTACTGATAATTAAATTATAGTTACTTATAGTTTTCTGACTTGATTCGGCAAATTTGGTTTTAGCATCTGTGATGTATGTGTTTTATCGCCGCAGTTTTGTTCGTGCCAGCTTGTTACGTAGTTTGGATCAGTGTGTGGTAGCCGTATATGCAGTTTTGTTGTAGTTTATTGCAGTTTAAAATCTCTCACTATTTCTCTCATCGGGCTGAGATTTGGTGATGTTATTAGGGTGGTGAGTTTTGTGTTCTTTGTGTACAATTTCATAATATAAGAGTGCTAGCTTTAAGCTTAGCCGAGACTGTTATACTGAGGAATTTGCTTAACACTTAACAAGTCCTTTCTCAAAGTCTTTTAATCTGTAACTGTTCCATCTCAGTACATACACTTCAAGCTCGTTCATTACTAGAGCCCATCACCATCGAAAGTAGGCCTAAAGCTACACAGTTAGAGATGCTACTAGCGCCTAGCGGAAGATTCCATAGAACCAGTGGAAAATTCCACAACGAAACGCAATACATAACCGCGATAAAACCGCGCCGATATGGAGGTATGTGCTAGCTCTAGAGGGGCGGTTCCGATTTGCACATGCACATTAATAAGGCAAGTGTGTGTTTTTTTCAAATCTTATCGCGGAAGGCCTGCAGGTACCGAAGGCCAACATAATCTGCCATCTTCCACTCGTACATATGTGATAAAGTGCGTATACATATGAGACCAGTGATGACGTTATCTGCCAGCAGTAGCTGAGTTGTCGTTCATCTACTGAAGTCCCGTATGTAACGAACAGAAATTGAGCTCTCTAAGAAACTTTGTATTGAGGTCAATAATTCGCCTGTGGGATTTAATTTCCCATCACTGATACCGATGTTGTTTTGTGTTACAGTGCTGCCGAATGAAGCGTCTGAAGCTGTTGATATTACACTAACGGGTGACATCACTACCAGAGTGAGTTCACTGCGCCAGGCCTTTATCTAGAATGTAGTGGCTGGGGGATGTAACGGGAGAGCAGGGGTCCCCTCCCTCCCCTCTCCTTCCTTCCTCTCACCTTCACTTTCTTAGAAGTAGGCCCCTAAAATCCAGCTAGGGGTCTGTGGGAGCGCTGTAAGCTTCCCCAGCGGGGTCTGGGGCGGAGCCCCAGCCGACAACAATTTGGTGCATTTTAGCCTTAAGGTCTGACATCTGGTGGCAACAATTATAATAATTTTCCTGAGAATCAACTGACCAATGACTCGATGGCTACTTTATGGATGATGTACCCTGCTAGAGGGGTCTGGTTTGGAGTCAGATGAGGGGGTGTTATCTGAAGTAAGGGGGTTTACACCCCCTAGGGGGTCTGTATAACATACTGCACTGCGCTTTGTTATTGCGGTTTATCGCCGATGTGGCTAATGGTGATGGGACACTGAAGCTCACTTTCAGTGAAAATTAAACTTATATGCACGTATGTGTCTGTTTGTACAGCTGCGTCAACACGACGAACTCCGTAAGTTCAAAGACGTCGTCATTTCTGTCATCAACGAATACATCAACAGGGATAAAGACTTGTCGTGTACATTACTTCTGTCTGGAATGTCTGATATGAGGTAAGCACTTTGTACAACCTGCAGAGCCGGCGCAAGCCTGAGTGACCCCCCCCTGCCCAAATACCCAGATGAAGCCCACCAACAACACGCGTTCTAATGAGAACCCGCTTCTATCCCTCCCCTACTTCCTTTCCTTCCATCCCGTTTCAACTCTAAAAGCATAGAATTGCTAGTTGAATCTGGAGAACTACAAGTGTACTACATTTAGCGGCGGTACCGTCATTTTAAACTGGGAACTGGCAATTTTTTACCGCCACCGTGCTTAAAGGTCAGTCACCTCAGTGGGCCCCTTCACCTGCATGGGGCTCTTTCGCTTCGTGTGGCCCTTCTACACATGTATATAAATTTGACAAGTTACGTATTTGCCTAGACCACCCACGTCGCGTTATTTCACAAAAGGTGTCATGTGGGGTGGGATCCCGGACCACCATGCCAACTTTCGTCAAAACTGGTGAAGCGTTTTCAACTCGCTGAAATTTTGAAATGTTGCATTTCTCTATACCTAACACTGTGGCTTAGATAACAGGTTAGGACTACCGCCCAACCTGTGATAAGCTTTATTGTATCTTGTCTGGTGTCTGTTATGTTGCTGGGTGTGAATGTGTTGAATGTAGCGTGAATCCATCAGACACTCGTGAACTGGAGATTGTGACACGTCGAGGTACAAGTGTCGCCGCTGGATATCCACAACTCGTTGACAATAATTCCAATACTACGTAAGTCTAAGTATATTCTTAAGTATGATTAAGTATACATTACGTTCTTTGTTGCCAATGCTCGAAAGTTATTTTACTGTCATGATGCACGTGCCACAATTTCATTACTGTTCAATTTTTCCAATGTTTTAATTGACAATTAATTAGTTTGTATTTGTGTGTTTGTTTTGCATGTTTATTATTTTACTCGTGGCGACTAAAATTTATTGACGCTGAATTAAGATGTTGTGCCGATTTTGCTGATAGCGCCAATACCTAGTCAAAAAGTCTGTGAACTGAAATACCACCGTTTTAATGTCAGATTAATTCAGTTACTTTCATATGCTCTACCTTGCTGAATGGGTAAGGTACACACGCATACAAACGAACAGTCAACATCACGAACCACATGGAGTTAGTCTAGCAGCCTGTTCCTTGTACTCCGAAGTCGCTAGAGCCACGCAGATAACTAACAACACTGTGTGGACTATCCCGCTCTCAAATACAAGTGTCTAAGTGCATTCTTTAAACGAACTCGATGATATTCGATGATATTCGGATCGTTTTGCACCTACTGTAAACTAACCACGGATACGACGCTCAGAGTGATGTTGTTTGTTGAATGTTCAGGGTGAGAATGTTGTTCAGGGCGACCAGAGAACGTTTACATAATCACTGCGGTGTGTCGACAAGACGAAAGAGACAGACAGACGATCAGCTTCAACCGCTCGACAACACAGTCATGCGGCAGGCTGTACACAACGGCAGACAACAAATTGCACAGGTTTCACTAAAGTCGAGAGTTCCTTGAAGTTTATACCCACTCACTTTTACTACATATCACGCACGACAGTTCATCACTCTCATCATCCATTACTTTTCCACCTGCAAGACCTTCTAATGCTAAAATGAAATAATCAACATTATGAATGATGATGTAGACAAAACGTCATTCTTTTTAAAATACCGCCTCAGCCCTCGGCAGCCAAGCTACTCGCTCCAAATATAAAGGTAATGTGATAGATAAAAATAGCTAAACGTATTTCTGCAGGAAAACCCAACCTTTAATGTCTGAAAAAGTTTACTTATGCTCATTCATTCTTTCATTTATTCATTCATATTCGTCAGATTCATTCATGCTGTCAGATTTCAGAGGATTTCTCGGCGTTCCTAACACCACTGCAGACCATTTAACTGCTGTGATTACTCTATGCTGGTCCTTTCTGAGTTCTGTCCGTGAATGAAAGCGCAGTGATTTAAAGTGCGTTCGAAAACCGACTAGGAGCCGGCTTAGTCTAACACACCATGCAAACAAATCCGGCCGTTGAGCAGGCTTCTTTGGGCTTGAGTAATCCAAACGTTGACAATGGAATAGCTGCGGGACTCATTGTGATGTGACTGTGTGGACAGGAGTTCGGTGTCGGTGTAGCGGCGGTGTCACTACCAGTACCAACTGTCTCTCCCACCACTACTGGACCCAGCCCCGGCGACTTCAGCACGTGGATCATTGTTCTCATTGTCCTCGTCGCCGTGTTGATCATCGCGATAGTTATCATCATCGTCGTCTTCTTCGTCGTACAGCAGAGATCCAGGTCACATCGTTTGTGAACTCATTCGTTTGATCTTTTACTTTGTAACCTTATAAACTGTCTGTACTCGTAATCGATATGTTGACAAGTAGGCATCTAAATGTGTTTGTATGGTGCTTCAAAGCAATTGTTAGTCGGCACTCAGGTCATCAGCAAAACAGATGTGTTCAGGTAGCAACACAGAGTGATACGAATGGTTAACACATAATGTACATTTGGGCGTGTTTAACTGCGTATGTGTGTTATCAGAATACTATGTCATCGACGTCTGTCTTCAGTAATTCAGTCCGTGCTACCTTCGGTCTATCTTTTTCTTTGATTTCCGACTGATCCGTCACAATTCACAGCTACATTCAAGTGTTTAAATTGACTACGCTGCCGCTTGCAGTCCAGCTTATTAATGCTGCACATTCTTATTGTAATCGGGAACTACACACTTCTTTTGTATAGTCAAGATACTATGAGTACCAATTCTCTGCACACAGTGGTTTCAGAATAATCTGACAACATTAACAAAACAATCTGTCCAGTTTATTTGTCCAGTTTATTAACTCTGCATATGTCAATAGTTATCCATAGCTGCACAAGTTGTTTGCTTGGTCCTCGATGAGATGCTCTGTGCTGGTTCATTGATGTTGAAGTCAAAGATATTTCTATGCTTAGACAACGACGACGTGTGTGTATGTACAGGTCTGGTACAATAGCTGCAACACAAGCATCAGCATCAGCGTTCGTGTCAGCACGTCCTGGCAGATATCATTCACGTCCAGCAATGTCAAAACCACAACACACTCGCTCGTCCAATGTCGCCATGTGGAACGGTCGCATGTCAACCGGCGCCAACTGTCATTATGTTCATCCAAGCGTCATGAGATCCACAGCGATACACTATCACCCGTACTACTCCAACTATGCACACATGCGCTAGACATAGCACAATACCTACTCGTGCTTCCTCTAGAGCTCTGCATCGAAAATGGGAACTCACTTTTCGTATTTTCCCGTGGGAATACAACCACAGATCTGTATAAGGTACCAGATACTGTACCTCCTATTCACGCCGTATCATATCATGTAGCCACCGATAAGGTCCCCTCCAATGGCGGCAAGTTCCGGTCTATTTTTAGCGACAATGGGTGAGGTCAAGTTCGGTCTAAGCCAAAAGGCTAAGACTAAAGGCTTAGACTAAAGTTTGGTCTAAGTCTATACTTAAGACCGAACTTGACCTCATGTCGGCGATTTGGTCTAAAACCATACTTAAGTCCAAAGTTTGGACTAAGTACGGTCTTAGACTA
>Ga0049105_1001636_pt1 | contig 10283 bp, 4 predicted proteins | sample WorMetvaBAHAMAS1_FD_61260 | JGI IMG/M metagenome (GOLD analysis project Ga0049105, IMG submission 61260) | Worm MetaG Olavius vacuus BAHAMAS.1 | ecosystem: Host-associated > Annelida > Digestive system > Unclassified | place: Germany: Marburg | collected 2013-04-09 | reverse complement strand
GTGTGCTGTCTAATGGTCAGCTGCTATAGTAACATCTTAGGCGTAATGTGACCTACTTGTGTTGAAAAGTCTGTTAAAACCCAACACACCAACGAACCAGCTTGTGGTACAGGTGTGCTGTCTAATGGTCAGCTGCCTGTTACAATCTGGCTCCAACATGTTCAAATGTCTCCTCGTGTAAGACACTGAAGCGTAACACCTCATCAGTTGTTACTACATACACGTAACAATCTGCAAAACAAAATCATAAGCTGCTGAGTCACAAAACAAATGTAAAACAGTTTGAAGAGACACAATACAGCTGTTGTGACTGGTGATCATCAGTGCACAGTTCAGCTGCTCAGCAGTTATCTCAATGATGTACAACTGTGCACTGAGCTAGACAGACAGACATAGCAAGGTTTAACGTCCCACCAAACACATTATAGGTCATATCGGGGATGGGCTTTTAGGAGTCAAATGACCCAACCAACAGTAAATAAATCTATGCACAGTACAATGGGCCCAGTGTGACAAAACCCAATCCAGAGAACTGTAAGAACTGCTCATCTAAGTGTGCTTATGACTGTGCACAGCTTCAGTACACAATCCAACACAGAACAGTTCCCTCTTACCTCCAGACAAACATCATAGCTCAGATGTATGATTTGACTACTAACTGTAACATCTGTGCTGGTATAAGTAATCACACAGCGTTACGTTTACTGGAGTAGGTTTAACATCAGAATGAATGACAGTTAAATATACAAATAATAAAAACACGACTAATTTAAATACAACTGTAGGAACATGTGCAGTGCAAACACAGCTGACCTGATTAGTATTGCATAAATGTGGGACATACACAGCTCTATCATTTAACAGTGCATTACATTAATAAAATGCAAAATGATTTTACCATTTATTACTACCATATATACTCGTGTATAAGCTAACATTTTTTTGACTGAATTTTGATGCTAAAGCTTTGGTGTCGGCATATACACGGGTCATGCAACAGGGCCATAGTTTAACAGTCAGACTCAGCACGGCATGGACCATTAGTAGGGGCATGCACAGCGGGAAGCGGGACCACACACAGACTGCTGCTGCTGCTGCACACCAGTGAAGTCAGCCATTGTAACCTGACAATAATAAAAGCTGTCACGTGCGTGCTTGCTGTAGTCATTGTTGTGAACTCGTTGACACTCATGCATTAACAATGCACAGATCTAGCGTTCTTGTTTGTCGATGATTTCTGTTACTGGCTTATGTGCGAGTCACTAATTTTTGCTAAATTTTCAGCCGTGGGAATGGGAGTCGACTTATATGTGTGACAGCTTACATGCGAGTATATATAGTAATTGTTTCTGTGCTAAGTTTCAGCAAGTGATTACAATAACAGGAGCTCTAACATATTACGGCATACCCAGTGCAAACAAACACAAGAAGCTACAGTGAAATATACCATCATAGATTCTGGACTTTAAACACAGATATCAACCCTTTGAGTACCATCGGACATATCTGTCCCATGACAATGACAGTGTTGAACACACACTTCTTTGTCACTTCGTGGTGTGAGAACAACACGTCACGTGAAGTGTGACACAACTCATAAGCAGCTGCCTAATTCACAAAAAAACAGACCCGGCTACATCAACTGTGTGCATGCCTGTTCTGTGGGTGTACGGAGTTGTATCATTACAGACATTAAATGTCAGTCAAAATAGCAATATAGAACGGACAAGATATGTACACTACACTGTGTCTATCACTTCAGCTGCCAACAGAAGTACAAAATGTGTGTGGGACATCAGAAAACAATCAGAGAAACACTGCTACAGAAATAATATCCACCTGGGACTGATATTCTGATATGTGAATTCAGAATACATTGTAGCAGCTATCAAAATCACAACGCCTGAAGTCCTCAAAGGGTCAGCACAAGTCAGCAACATTATACCGACCAGTCAGCAGACAACACACTGAAAGCTGCTAACAACAACGATGCAGTGAGTGTACAATCTACAGACTGTCGTTCGCCGTCTTCATGCTACGACGACGCATCCCAGGTGATGTACTATCACCTGTCAATGGACCATTGGCAACAACGCTCTGCTGCTCGTGTTCCTGCTGCATATCATCGACGCTGTGGCCTGACAAGCTGCCATTAACGGCAGCACCATTGCAAAGTATGGACGAGGCAACTTGTGATGTGTTATCAGAGCCAGTTGCCGCAACTGGCCTTGATTGTCGTTGACGTCGTAACAGATCACTGCAGATCAGCCGCCAGTACAGTATGGTATTAGTAACCCACAGAACAAATATAGCAGCTCCGAGCAGATAAAGATAGATTTGACCGACTCGATCATTCCACTGCGTCATTCCATACATGATCCATGCTAAGCCTCCAAATCTACAAGGGACAAAACTAACAAGATTTGCAGCCGCGTTGACTCGATACAGCCATCCACTGAACTCAAATCCCGACATCTGCAGCAGCTTGCGTGCATGCAAGAAGATAGAATTGACTTCTGCCAGTAATGCAATCACGTTGTACGCGATGCAACGACACTGCACGACATTGTAGAAAAATATTCCAGCCACCTGTACACATAAGTTAACATAATGTAAAGCTTTGAATTATCTGTACTAAGAAGAATACTACAGTTACTAGTCAAATCATACACTGAATGTATAGTGCTTCTTTGCTCTATTTTACATTTCACCTTTTTGATTGGTGGTGGTCTGGTGTAGTGGTAGCACGTTGGTCTTGATCAACAAGCAACACCTCCTATGTACTTCTAGAAATTTTCATGAAATTAGTAGCTGTCAAAGCAAAGATATGATGAAATAACAAAGAGTCCAGTTTTTTTTCTGAAACACGGTGTATAGTCATCGAATGTAGTTGACACAGACACTAAATTGCTATGCAACAAGCCATCAATCCGTCGAATCCTTCAAAGTTAACCGAGAAAGTAAAGACGAGGCAGCTTCTTTATGCCGTTATGTTGCAAGGTCAGTCATGGTACTGGCAGCGTATTTACTCTCTCTTGCATACAGTGTGCTGGGTTGGTTGCTGCATACCCACAAATGGGCACACAGTAGCCACTGCATCGACAGCAGTAATTACCATCACACAATCACAGTCATCTGCGGCAGTTTAAAAACTCCACATCATACATATCGTCCAAAGTACCAGTATATAATACACAACCCTTTCTCAGAAGTTCACTTTTGGTCAAGAGCATGTACTGTACACTGTGTCTCAAAAAAACATCCCCGATGTTTATAGCTATAACTCGCAAAAGCATTCTTGGATTTTCATAATATATGGCAGAAATATTACTAAGAAAGTAAGCAATCAAAAGGTGCTATATTTTCCCACCTCGCCTAATTAATGCTTCTTCACTACCTTGCAAAACTGAAAACACAGAAATTGTATATTTTCATGTAAATGTTGCATGTTGATTTGCTAATAGACACACATGTCACAATGGAATTATCATCTAATCACTGTTGGACTACTTTCATTAATAAAAAGATAGGATGTGTGCACCAAACAAGACAAAGAAAGGGAACAAGGCATTCAGCTACCTGTTTCGCACACACTTATCGATCACCATATCTGCCATGGTGTCAGGGTGGTTAGACACCATGTTAGGAATTGAAGTTTTCTTCATCAAGCATGAACTGCATGTCAATGGATAGCATTACTGAGGTGTTCTACCATCTCAACAAAATGTTAATAGCTACCAAACACATTGTGGATAATAATTTTCATCTTTCAGTAAGACAGTGCACTGGCACGTCTTGTATCTTGTATCACACGTCTTGCAACATAGTCCAAACCTCTCAACTTCACTATTTCTGACATATGACCCCAACAGCCCAGATATGATTGGTGAACCCCACTGATTTTAAGACTTAGCGAGTCCTACAATAGCATGAGTATGAGTTGTGAGCCAACAAGTTTGAAGAAATCTAGCAGCGACTGCTTAAAACTGGCAAAGCAATGATATGCCATTTGAGTGAAATGATGCTATTTCTGAACTACTGCATTTTCTCAGGTAGTGCACAAGCAGTAGTTAGGTGCGGTGGGAAAATATAGCATCTACTGATTGATTACTTTCTTGGTAACACGTGTGCCAAACATCATGAAAATCTGACAATGCTTTCTCGAGTTACAGCTAAAAATGTTGGGGGATATTTTTGTAAAGACACAGTGTATTTAAGAGTTCACATTTGATTTCAGCTGTTACAAGTAGTAGTTAAGTCAGTCCATCCAGTCCTCACACAGAACAAGCGAACCATGACTGCCACCATCAGCTTGCATCAAGAGTGACATGCATTGATGGACTTGCCGTTAATAAACCCAAATCCCTGACACTCAGATATGCACAAGTCAACCAATGATCACATGTATTGTGGCTGACGACAAAAGAAAAGAACAGATGGGAGACCATTCAGCTTCACACATGACAAACAATATCAATGCAGCCTGTATAAAATCCATATTGTGCTGAAACTGCATAAAGGTTAACTGGTTATGGCTACTGGCTAACTCAGATTTATGCGTAAAGCTGCCATTAGAAGGGTTGCGTGTATGCTGCACAGAATTATCTGATTCATATGTGCACAAATTTTGAAATTAAACTCCCAAAACCCATAGAAATAATTGTATTACATTACTGTCAGATGCATTACATATTGGCCGAGTGTCATCATTCAACATTCAGCAGAACTGCTCTGGCAAATATCACGCCCGTCATACTCACTGCCAGATGATGTGGAATCACCTCCCACAGCTTTGACAACTGCTTGTTGGCCGCAATGTCAATGAAATCATACAGAAAGTATCCTGCACATGCAATTTATTGACTGAAATTAAGTTGCTCTAATTTATAAATGCATTAAGCAGCAATACTTCTGTCATGTGGTCACCAGTAGCAGTTACCACAACTTGCCAACGTAACTTCAAAGTACCAGTTAACTGCATGATGAGTCAATGACCATCTGAGTTTTTATTCGTTGTGTTTACTGGTATACAAAATGAACAAAAATGGTCTTCATCAGTGAACCACCAATCGACATGCCTCCGCTGGTAGAGTGCATTTTTGGAAAATATTGTCTCTGTCCTTGATCTCTAGTTTTGTGACGATTCCGGTTTTTCCTCTTGATTCGATTTTTACAAAGAATTCGATGTTGATTTCATTTTGATTTTTTTCATCATGAAATTCCACAGGAGGGTCCGTAGCATGCCAGTGGGAAAATGTGTTCTGTAGTAGTTGCGACATAAATGCAACTAATGAACATTAGAGGCGCCACTTACAGCAGCGACACAATGCACATTCCATTCATCAACGCTCAGAATTCATCTATACAGAGTGAGTTAAGAAAAGTTTGATACTTATCACCTTACGAAAAATTACAACAATTACAATTACAAAAAATAAAAAAGCCGCCATAGAAGCATACAGTAATTTAAGTCTTTAAAGATCAGTGATGTGCAGATATAGAAATTATCACTCATTATTACAGTGATCAGCACTATTTAACCAGGAAGGTGCAACCTTGACCTCTGACCTCAAAATCTAGTACTTCACCAAAGTTGTCATTGTGGTAAAATTCCCACAAGCGGTTTTTTATAAGACATCTTGCTTACAAACTTTCAGCACCTGATCATGCATGCATGCACATTGCACAGATGCATAAACAGCTGAAACACAGAATGCTGCCGGCACTGTTCAAATGATGCAGAGGCATAATAACAAAAAAAATATCGCAAGTGTAGCGTCGATGATTTTTTGTCAACTGTGGAATTTCATGTCATCTTGCAGATTTCTAAAAACTGCCATGAAATCGGTAACAAGTCACAGCATAGTTTGGAATGTAACTTAGATCAAATTGCAAATGCCAACAGACAGCATCAGTAACAGTAGTAGGCAGAGATAATTAAACAGTTGACAATAAAGTGCCTGGCTGCAACAACACAGATTATGGGAGAAAGGTGAATGGCAATAGATGTCATTCGCAAGTTGTTGGAAATGCATTTGTAAGTAACGCAGTGGTTTGAATTCATGTAAAGCAAGCATTGTATGCAAAAGCTGTACAGCGATTATGACTAACAAGCCGATAGGGCGCATCAGCTTGACGTGGACTTCGGCACGTGGCCGAGTGCAACTCAATTGCAGCAGCATGCATATTCAATGGTCGAACAGACAGACACTGCTCGACTTTAATATATAGGTAATGATGATATAGATACTGGTAATGATGTAATGCTAGAAAACAAATTTTGTTACCTGCTGGATACATGTGGTGCAAGCATATAATAAAGATTACTTATATCCATGTTTTGAGATTACGTCCTCAGACAGGAAAGCAGCTTTGATGGTGTCGGTGATGTTTAAATATCACAGAGGTTTGTCCTCTGTAGTTTGAAAGACAACACCATGGCTAGGTTAGACCATGCCATGGGCTGACACTAGACAGACTGGCATTAACATGTTACACTAAAACACAACCACTGACCACAACATTATGTACATATGGATCACACTGTTTTACGCACTATCAGACACAATTCAGTGCATATAATGCTGTGTATGTGCTTCACCGGCAACAAAATGTTAAACTAAAAATACTGACAAAAGTGAATACTGAGTCTGATGCATTAATCTCACCTGTTGAAAATGCCACCATCATATACAAGTACATATTGTGGAATGCAATGAGATCAGTCATCAGCTCTGGATACAGGTAGAAGCTGAAACACAACATAACGTACAGTACACACTGTATGCATTCTCTCTATAGGCCTTAACTCATTTCCCCGTCACCCGAGCCTGAGCCGAAGACCACATTGCGGTGCTTTAAGATTATGTAACCTTGCCAACTCACCATCATTGTTAAGCTGCTGCAAACACCCACATAGGCAATAGCTGAAGATTGTGTGTATAAGGAAAAGGGGAGGGAAAGGGTGGTAGACATGGAGACATCAAAGGCCACTGCAGTTTGCTTTGCTATAGGAGACTGACAGGCTGGATTAAATAATCGCAGATGGAGGAGGGGAGGATGAACACCGTGTTAACTAATGCCTGTATGCCTGCCGATAGAAGTCCAAAATGTGTATCACTGCAGCAAACCTGCTACAGGGCTTTCACGAGTGCAGATGAAATATAGCACCAGCGTCAATTAACGATGCATTGATAATCAGCCAGGTGGTGCGATGTGCAGCGCGGTTTCCAGCCTAACGCACGCAATGCAACATACGGAAGAAATGGACAATGACATGGCTGGAATATGTCGTGTGATATGGCTTGTGTCAAATTAGAGGCATGTTTTGGACTTGCATTGCTTGCGTTGTTCACACTCTGATAAAGACGAAACACCATTACTAGGCCTTGGCAAGACTGGCAGCGTCTAATGACCATCCTTGCGATAATTATCGCCGTTCTGCATTGTTTGTCGAATGTACAGCATGATGGCTTATGTCCTGTTGCTGCGAATTCGGTGTGAGCTTTTGAGCAGTGCATGCGTATCAGATATTGGAGTGCAGCTGCCCTTTCATCCCCAATAGCTCAGATTATAGCCGATATGGGCAAATCTTCCGAATCGGTACAGTGCGCTATGCTGAAGGCCTGTGACGCATGCGCAGACATGGGCCAGTTATAGCGCACTGTACCGATTCGGAAGACTTTCCCCGATATGCTCAATCACAGTCACTGTGTCTCAAAGTCTCAAAAGTAGTGCCAGACCAATATTGGTCTGGCACTACTTTTGGCATGATTATACTACTGAAACACTCGACGACGTCGACGTGCTGAAGGCCTGTGACACACGCGCAGACATGGACCAGTTATAGTGTGCAGTGGGCATTATCCAGGATTAGCCCCCGGGTAAGGGTTCGGGTTAGTGTTAGTATAGTGTATAGAATAGCCACCGGGGGCTATTCCTGGATATGGCCGTGCAGTGTACCGATTGTATATTCCTTCCCTACTTTTTAACGTGGTTTGCATGCTATGCATTGTCATTTTTTTTCGCATTTCAGAACGACATAAATAGCAACCATCATACTAACCAACTCAAGTCCCAAGTTCCAACAATCACTGCATGAACCCAGGAGACGAAGAGATTTCGCCATTTCCACACTTCGTCAATGCGCACAGACTTGGGACTGCCAAATCGTAGTAAAAATTGATTTAATGACTGAAAAAAGACGACTGACACTGCAACGCCGGTATAGCCATAGATAAGAGGTATGGGTTCTAATAACTCAAAGTTAACCAAAGGACTTTCCACCATCGTTTCAGCAGACATATTGTCAGACTTTTCACAGTGACAATAACCACTAACGACACTAAGAATGCTCAATTCCGCAACTAAACAAACATTCTACACACACATTCCACCATTACGGCAAAGCATAGAATATCAATAAAACAAATTGGTACTGCCTACACACCGGACGGCTCCAAACGGTGGCCCGGTTGATGATGGAGTAGCTGAAGCGGATTTTGTTTTTGCTGTGAGAACGTTAGTTACAGGTGTTGTTTAGATTTTATTCTGATAGCAGGGTGACACTTTGATAGTTTGAGAATTGAGGATAGGGGAGCTAGGGTCCAGTTAAACCGACTTCTACCGTACTGCTATTCGGTGGGCGTGGCATGCACAGCGATGAGTGGGTAGGCCCCTACTCAGAAATTTGGCTGACCCAAATGCTAATCCCTAACCTAACCCTAACCTAGGGAGGGAATTTTAGGCGGTGTCTATACAGCCGGCAGCGGCACGGGATTTCTGGCCACTGGAAAGCCGTCACCGCCATTTTCCTAACCCTAATTTACAGAACACTGGAAGTTTGACACCACGTTTTGTCTGAGACAAAGTGTAGTTACTTCTTCTGCAGATGCAGCTGCTTTGTATGGAGCCCCGGAGCGGGACATCCCGCATATTTTTTACTCGACTTTTGCACGTAAAACTCCACGTGTGAACGTAAAGTGTTCGCACGTAGAGTTTTACGTGCGAACACACAACTCTACGTTCGCACGTACAGTTTTACGTTCTCACGTAGAAGAACTCTACGTGCAAACGTCCAGTTTTATGGGCGAACGTAGAGTACAGTCTACGTTCGAACGTAAAACTCCACGTGCGAACGTAGACTGTACTCTCCATTCGCATGTGGAGTTTTACGTTCTACGTTCACACGTGGAGTTCTACATAGAACTCTACATGCGAACGTAAAACTGTATGTGCGAACGTAGAGTTCTACCTTCACACGTAAAACTCCACGTACTGTACCCTACGTTCACACGTGGAGTGTTACGTGCGAACGTAGAGTAAATAAAAAATATGCGGGATGTCCTCTCCGGCACTCTGTAGCTTTTTGTCAGTGTCTGTCGATTTTAACCTGTGATCTTAGCTCTGTGATGTACCTGTGGTAGTGTTATTAACTTACACAGTACCAGCTGCATGCTGACAGCCTTGCAGTTATATGAAAATTGAGGCTTGAAACACTCAACCAAACTAAAAAAAAATAGTTTAACTTTGTACAGCTAATTTACAACGATTTCTGTTAGTTGGTCAGTTCTGAAATGCTGACACACTAGGGCCGATGAAATCATCTGAAGGGTTTCCATATGAAGAAAAGTGGAGTGTAATTAAGTGTAAATGATCAAAACCTCAACAGTAGAATCCAAATCATAGAATGTCTAAGAAGTCGTGAAACTTTGGCCTAAACTGTGGAGACATGTTCTGTGCAAATTTGTAAACTAATTAGTTTCAGTTAAAACTTATCAGTTAGCAACAAAAGTTATATACTTAAAATTTACAGGTGACTAAAAATTTAGAAGATATCAGCAGCTTTTTAGTTAACTATTGCCCATCACTCTTCGTCTGTGACCACAGAATGACATTTTAGCAAAGCATAATGTTAGATTAGCCAGCTAACCACAGAGAGTGACTGTCTGATGTCAACATCCTGAGATATCATGACTCAACAATTCAACCCTTAGAATTCAACAGCTCTTGTTATTTCAGTGGAGTTCTAATGTGCTGTGAATGTAATAACAACAGTGCATGCATGTGCATACCTTCTCTGAATAAGCTGCAGTACAATACAATACAATACAATATAAAACTTTTAATACACCATATGTAACTAAAATGTTATTCGTAGGCGTGGGGATGACACGTGACTAGGTAGGATAGGCAATGTTAAAAAGATGAGTCTTGAGTTTACGTTTAAAAACATTGACAGAGTCACAGGCTCGAATGTCATATGGCAGATCGTTCCAATTTAA
>Ga0049105_1001635_pt1 | contig 10284 bp, 6 predicted proteins | sample WorMetvaBAHAMAS1_FD_61260 | JGI IMG/M metagenome (GOLD analysis project Ga0049105, IMG submission 61260) | Worm MetaG Olavius vacuus BAHAMAS.1 | ecosystem: Host-associated > Annelida > Digestive system > Unclassified | place: Germany: Marburg | collected 2013-04-09 | reverse complement strand
TAGTGATTAATAGTAAATGACATCCTATCTCGTACCGTTTCGGAGTTATCGCAGCTTATTGTTCAAATTTCGCTCCAACGCGGTCACTTTGACTCAAAAATTCAGGTAGAATGGGTCGCCTCCCGGCCCCCACCAATCATTTTTGCACGGATAGTTAGGCCAATGAATGTCTTACAACTTTGCTGCTGACAGTTTTCACACAAAGAAACTTTGTAGCAGACTTTCTTCAAGCGAAGTCCGTTTTTTACGCAAATCGGCTGTTTTGCGTTTTCAGACCCCCTTTGGGGGACTTAGGGGCAACGTACGACGATCAGCTTTGGCTCATTGGAAAGCGCGTAGTGGACTTCCTATTAGCATTAATTGAACTTTTTTCGCTAGGTGTTACGGCTGAGGCGCTACGAGCGATTATCGGTTCGAAATCGTCGATTTTGCTCTAACGGGGACCGGTTGACCCAAAATTTCAGGTAGAAGGAGTCGCCCATACCAACCATTCTTCTTCTCAGAAAACTAGGCTAAGTGTTCTTTCATATGGTATATAAATCTGTACAGATCTTTCTACCGTTTTGTCACAATACACGCGTGTGACAGACAGACAGACGGACGGACGGACAGAATTCTCATCGCTAGACCGCGTCTGCATTCCATGCAGCGCGGTAAAAACTGATCAAATCAGCTTAGTCTATCGACGAATCAAACAAAAAAGATAGAGAAAAAGAGAAAAGCAAAAAAAAACGATGAGCAATTAAGTCCCAAAATTTTATCTACTGATTGATTCGGCTATATAATGATACATTATTACAAGTAGCTCAGCTATCGCAGAGAGACCGCGCTGCAGGGTGGGCCAGTTTTGGCCAGAACTGGAAGACGATATTCTGCAGACCATACAGTGACGACCACTGTGACGTACTAGGCCTGCAAAGGTAACGAATTCGGTGAAATGAAGCAAAATAAGGGCTATTACGCCGTTCAAGGTCATTTAAGGTCACCGATGTCGGTACCAATTGAAAGACCTTATGCGACTTCCTATTAGTGATTAATTGTAACTGACATCCTATCTCGTAGTTATCGCAGATTGTTGTTTAAATTTTGGACACCTTGCGTTTTTAGACCCCCTTTGGGGGCTTAGAGTCAACAGATACTATTCATCTTAGGCTCATTGTAAAGCGTGTAGTGGACATTGAACTTTTTTCGCTTGGTATTACGGCTGAGGCGCTACGAGCGAAAATAGGTTGAAAATCGGCGTTTTGTAAGGGGGTGGGTCAGTATCCGCCAAATGTTCACGCAAAAGGGGGCGTGCCACTAATTATTTTTGCATGGATAAATAGGCCTTACAACTTTGTAGCAGACTTTCTTTGAGCAAAGTGCGATTTTAGATGCAAAACAGCCGTTTTGCGTATTGGAGACCCCTTTTCGGGGCTTACGGACAACGTACGATGTGTATCATACGCTCATTAGAAAGCGTGTACTGGACTTCCTATTAGTGTTAACTGGAATTTTTTGCTAGGTGATACCGCTGAGGCGCTACGAGCGAATATCGACTGAAAATCGGCGATTTTGGTCCAACGGCGTCACATTGAACCAAAATTTCAGGTAGAAGGGGTGTCCCCACCAACTATTCTTCTTCTCAGAAAACTGGGCTCTTTCGTATGGTTTAAAAATCCGGGCAAAACTTTATACTGTTTTGTCACAATCCATGCGTTTGACAGACAGACGGACGGACAGACCGACAGCTTTTTAGTGACTAGACCGTCCTGCATTCAATGCAGCGCGGTAAAAATTCAAGCAGCAAATGTGCATGTTTATGTGATAAATTGACAACACAATGATAGTTGCATACAAAAAATATAAACTAAAGATAATAAGCTCCAAAGTTACGTCGGAGTTATTGTGTAAAACGGGTTGTCGGTGTGTAAGTACAACACAAGCTTCCGGTTCAACTCGAGTCTCACGGGTCGTGTTAACGTTGCTTCTGCATCACAGGCCCGCCTGTATGCGCTAATGTTCTTACCGGCGCCGAGAAAATGTCAAAGCCTGCGAGAGCATTTCTTTGTGGTGGAACATTAGACACCGGTGGCGTAGGCGTGTCTGTCAGAGACGAAAGCAACCAGTTGTATATTGCTTTTCACAAAGAAGAAGACGTCGGCGAGCGGACGAGCGGCTCTCCCGCTGTTTAATGTTTACTGAAATGCGCCGCTTGCTTAGTGCTCACTGCGCGATTCGGACTTTTCCCCTGGAGGCGTCGTTCGGATGTTTTCCCATCGCTACCACTATGTATACGCGAAAAACTTGCCAATGGTACCATTTTACTGTTAGGGTACGTTTGGTGGTTAGAGATAGGGTTAGCAACGTTTTAGTGGTAGTCAGGGGAACCGTCCGGGGGTGAAGATGTCCTGAACCCCTCACCGCAGGTGCCGCGGACGGGGTCGACAGCACACGCGCATCGTTTTGATTGATGGTCGGGCCGCCTGTCAGCGTCAGCAACCGACCTCGCCGCTCGATCAACCCCTCTGCCTCTGTCCGCTCCACTGCCGAGCAGTGGCGTCGTCGCTCGGTCGGCGTTCAACTTCGAGGGGAGCGGAGCAGTAAAGCCCACCTGTCCGTCAGTGGCACCGACGGCCGGTAACCGCACTGACAAGAACTTCGAACTCGTGCCCGTGCTAACCGACTGGAAGGTAAACGTGCGCAGTGCGTTGACGGCCACACAGGACGACTGACAAGTACCCGCAGGTCGAGGACGGTTGCGTTGTGTTGCGCTGTCTGGGTCTGGCGTGTGTCGGAAGTAGCAATCACTGTCGCGGCACTGGTCGAGGGCCGCCGGCAGCGAGAGGCGGGGAAGTCGTCGAACAGAAACAACGAAGAGAAGAAGAAATTCACCATAACAGCGAGCGACCAGATGACGAGTAGCCAGCGTGCGACAAGCATGGAACCGATCGACACGACATTAACGAAGATCTTCGTGGGAGGTCTGCCGTACCACACCACTGACGACGGTTTGCGGCAGTACTTCCAGCAGTTCGGCGACATCGACGAAGCGGTCGTCATCACCGACCGACAGACGAACAAAAGCCGCGGCTATGGATTCGTAAGCGCTACAGCTTTCTACATATTGATACCTGACCACTTTTAGTTTTTTATCATTAATAAGGCAGCTATGATAACAAGTGACGTAATTCTGCGTCCTGCAGGAGGTGTGCTCTATACTTCTATTTCTGATCCGAATTTCATTTGTTTACTTATTACACAGATGACTGTTCATGTGTTTAGTTTGCTGTATTCGACGTATTTCTTAGCCTAAATATTGCTGCATTCTTAGTTATATTTTCTTTGAGGTCTTACATTGCTATTATAGCCGTATAGCCAATTGCTTCTGTCATTTGCCACGGGGCGTGTGAACTAAAACGTTAGGCTGTAGAGCTGTTAATAATTAGGCTACATATACTATCGACTTCAGCAACTGTTTGAATTTTACCGACTTTCTTAATACCTTCTAGGCCTATATGCGGATTCTACACCCAGTTAACATACGTCTAAGCAACGTCGTCTTATACGCTAACAATTCTGCATAAAAGAAGACGTTGGGGCTTTCAAGTATTTTACAACACCGGAATGTTGACACTTGACAGTTGATTGCAGCTTTCTCTTGTCTCGCAGTAGTCAACGTTATAGATGTGTGCAATAATGCAAGGAGAAGATTAGATTGTTGAGAAGCACGTCTACGCTGGTTTGGCAGGTGACGATGGCTGATCGCTCGGCGGCAGAGAGAGCGTGCAAAGATCCAAATCCGATTATCGACGGCCGAAAAGCAAACGTCAATTTGGCGTATTTGGGAGCGAAACCACGAATACTTCCCGGCCGCACACTACCAGGTTACGACGAATACAACAGTAGAACGTTTAGTCCGGGCCATAGGCGTCGACTTTTCATTTTGGATAGCCTACTGTCGCGAACTATCAGGAGACCATGGGGAACGTCCTAAGCTCCGCCAGCGGGGTCCGGGCAGAGAGACCCAGCTGCATGGGAATTTTCTGAGTTATTTGCAGCCTCCGAGTGGTTCTGTTGAGATTTGAAAGCAACATTTAGCAAGACTCGACGACAGTTTTAAATCACCGAAATAATCTGTGCATAAATGCGTCGTAAGCTCGCCCATCAGGTCAATACTGACGCGCAACTATGCTTTCGTCCCAGTACCCTGAAAAGTACTGGGACCAATGTCCCCATTGCCCCTATGGAGTCGGCGCCTGTGATCCAGGCTCACGTATTGTTTATTATGCCTAATAATTTCACGTTCGATATTTCGTCACGGTCAAAGGTCAAGGTCATGGATGACAGAGAGTGTAGAGATGGGTCGTAGCTGAAGGACTGATCACTGGTGTCAGGCTTCAAATGGTGCAGACTTTAGCGGGGCTTTATTATTTTCGATAACTTTACATGTAGTCTGCAGTCATTGTAATGTGCTAGATATAACGTTTTGGTCACCTGCAAGCAAAATAAAAAAATACTATCTTTTAGAATCTCAAGTTACAACAATTTATTATTACAGTGTATATAAAAATTTTAACCTTCCTCGGCGTGCGTATATTCTAATTTGTCACTTTTCAATGTCCTAGATACATTAGATGTACAAGCACAATGATGTTCTTATTCCAGTATAGGCTATTGTATCAGCGTTGATTGAATTTGAATGTAGTGTCACACAGAAGCCCCTCTTTTCTAGAACTGATGGGTAAAAAACTCGACTGTACTTGAGGGTACTTTGAGACTCAACTTACGGTAGACAGTTTCTGTAATTATTCTACCCTTTATATACTACATGTACACTTTTTGACAACTTTGTCAGATATTATCCGGTTTTGCAAATTTTTGACAGACACCCTCCTGGTTACGGCCGTGTCTACAAGCATAGCCATCAAGTTTGTGTGTTGACGCGTTAGTGCCTATCTTTGTTTGAGAATGCTTAGCCGACTCCCTGGGCGAAGCCCGGGTTTCACAGTTTGGTGGTCTAGAAAAGAGTATTGTAGCCCTTGTTCATCAGAAATTTGTTTTGAAATCTACCGTTGACATCCGCACATTTGTTAGGCTGAATTATAACTTCATTCAGTAAGTACGGTAATCTACATCGGCTAAAGTACGAGAGATTATTTCTCCTGGGCGTCACACCCAAATTTTCTCGCAGATTTTACTCAAATCTTACAAGTGGTCCCGGGGACAAGTGGGAAATTCGAACCCTCCCAGCCAGCTCCCAGTTTTCACATTCTGACGAGAATGTGAACACAGCCCACGTTCTATTTTTTTTACAGTAAATTTCTGTCAGAAAAATTCAGCTATAGGCTAAGCTGCTGAAATAACATGCAACAATTTCACCACGAGTTTCAGCAAATAGTTTATATGAATACTGTCGAAATCAGATAGACGTCTACTGTTGGTTACGATGAGAAATGCTGTTGGCCCGGTTTTCGTCTGGATATCATTAATGTGGCGTACGTCGTTGTGTGTAATTTATGCGCTGACCTTGTGCCGACCTTGCAATGCTTTGTGCTTCTTTGTCTTTTCAGCTGGTTTCCCGATCACCGTCAAGACCAACGGGCTGTGTACACCTGCTGCTAATTTCATTAACTCTCCGCCTACCTGCCCCAGGTAATGAAATACGTCTCTGTGTTACTGCAGTCCACAAATTAGCTACATCTACGTGAAATGTTCAGCTTTATTCTGTGAAAAATGCTATCGTATGCGAGACACGTGACAGCTGTTTTACTGGTCACACAATAATGATAAAGAATACTCACATGCGATTCTTTCTTTGGCTCCAGGACTATAATAGGTACAGCTTATTTGGGAATAGAGGGGCGGCGTTTGATATGCGTCAGTGTTCAGTTGTACATCGCGCGTGAAAACGTGAACATGTCGACGCGTATCGAATTTGTGTGGCGCATTCGTGGTTGTACGTTGATGTGCACATAACAATGAATACACGTTCAACTCGTTATTAGTTTTGTAACTTTTCGCGTTATGGATAGGCCATGCGGGTCGAGTCAGGTCCCAAAAGCCGCATAAATTAACGGGTCGGGTCGGGTCATGGCTTTCGTGGGTCGGGTCTGGAAATTTGAACCGGCGTGCAACTCTGGTCTGTCACATAAAATGTGTCGAAATGAGTGAATTATCATCAGATTGTTTTTGCCACCTAGTAGCCCATCACTGCAGTTCTCTTGCATTAATCCGTGTTGAAATTCCGACAAAATCGCTCTCGTCGTAGACGTTAAGTGTGGGTGATGTACAATATGAAAAATTCACAGTTTTACCGATATGTCGACGGCGGTTTGAGACAGAGGCATTGTGTATGCATGTAACATTGCTAAGGAAGAGTAATGAAGTCCGACGTGAGGTACTGAGGATCGTCAGCGTCAGGTTGAGCAGACAGGCGGGTCTTCTGGGACACAGTGACTGGACGATTTTGACACCTGAGCCAGACTTGAGTCGACCTACTCTTAAGTAAGTAAGTAAGTAAGTAAGTAAACGACTTATATAGCGCCAGGTCTTAAGAATCATAGTTATGCGTAAAAAGACTTGATCACATGTCTCGTGGGCCATGAATCAAGGATAATCCTCACTAGTGAGTGGCTGTAATCACTAGTTGCCGAGGCTCATTGATACCAACGATCGTCGACTTCTTGAGACGCGTGACAGGTCACAGATATCATCGCTATCCACTGAACAATCTGAGCTGCCTGCTGGCGAAACTTTACACCCAGTGGCAGGGATATAATCGTGTACCACTACAAGGGAACGGAAAGAAGCTTTTTTCAGTTGTCCGATTAATTTAGGTTTATAAGATATATACAGCATTCACTTAGGTAGAGTTGTGTCACTGTTCAAGTTCATTCGGGGTTATTCACGGAAGAAAATGAAGAGAAAGTTTAATATTAGAGAACGCTGAGCCGTTGTAATCTGATGGCGGCCTTGTGATGCGCCACGCGCCATCCATGCACTAAATATTAGCCGTTTGTGAACCAAAGTTCACTAAATTTTTGATGAATGTACACTTGTACAGAGATTCTTCGCAATTGAAAAACCTTTTCCCGTTTGTCTATCGCATTTCATTCCGAAGATATTCGCGCTTAACTCATGATGTCGTCATAAAACACCTGAGAATAAATAGTTTTTGGATCGCACGTTTTAGGGGAGGGACCCCCAAATTCTTGACGCGAATTTTAAAATTTTGCCCACTTCCGATCATGTAGCAAAGTTGGGTTGACTCGCGTTCGGAGTCCTCCGTGTGAATTAACATGCTGGCAGTGGCTGTGATAGTTGGTCAAAAACACCGACAATATCTCAACCCTTGTTGGCCCAATTCTGTCAAATTTTGGGAGAATGTAGGGACCTTCTTGTTTGTTTACAGTGCGTTTCGTTGCAAGATATTCGCGCTTATATGTCCTAAAATTATCAGCAACAGGCAGTATTAGGCCCGCGTATTAGGGGGAGCGAATAACCCTAATTTTCACGTCCATTTTCAAATGGCTACTGCCGATCATTTGCTGAATTCAGTTCGGTAACCTTCTTGTGAATGAGAAATGCGAAAACTTTCAGAAGGTGCGTCAAACGCGCTACGTAATACAGCCGTTTGTGGGCCTAATTTTGAGGCGCGTAGGAAACCGTAGTTTATTTTTTTTCCATTTGTCTATATAGCTCGTTTTCCGAAGATATTCGCGCTTAAATCGCAATGTCGTCGTAAAACCATTCAAAAATAGACAGTTTTGGGGTCCAACGTTTTAGGATGAGGAAACTCCAAAATTGGACCACCATTTTCAAATCTGGCTTACTTTTGAACATGTAGCAAAGTTTGGCTGACTTCCGTTCAGTGACCTTTGAGGATGTCATTCCAAAATAAGAAAGAAAGAACTACATGTACAGTACAAGTGCACAGTGAGCCATAAAAATTTATCAGTTTTCGAGCAGAAAATCTTGTGCATTCCCACAGGTTTTTTAATCAAAATTTTATCTTCAGAACTCAGCATTTAATTCTAAGAAGTAACTCTATAGAGTAAAATTTTATGACGTGCGACGCACTTATGATGCCATCAAACCATTAAGTAAGTATAATGTAGAATATTCATTCCTGTTTCCACTGGTACAAAAATCATGATAATCGCTCAAGAAACGAGTGATAGCCACGAAAACAAAGTGATAACGTTTTCATGGCTCACCGTGTAGATGTAGCAACACAGCAATCTGATGACCACCCTGTGCACCACACGCCATGCACGCAGTTCATTTTAGCCATTTGTGGGCTAAAGTTCACTAATTTTTTGGAATATAGGGCCGGGGACCCTTTGTAGTCCGAAACTTTTCTTCTATTTGTCTATAGTATTTTACGTTTCGTCACGACTCACGAAGATATTCGCGCTAAAGTCGTGAATTATCGTCTTCAAGTCGGTCAGTGACAGTGGGTCAGAAACCGGGACTAGATCTCAGCCGTTTGTAGGCCAAAGTTCACCAAATTTTGAGGATATGTAGCGAACTTTCGTAGTTTAATTATATGTTTTCCCCCTCTTTGTATCACGTGCCTTCCGAAGATATTCACGCTATATATCGCTGTAAAAATACACACGAAAATAGGCAGCTTGAGTCTCCCACGTTTCAGGGAAGGGAACCCCCAAATTTTACGTCCTTTTTTAAATCTGGTCCATTTGCGAACACGTGGCAAAGTTTGGTTGAGTTACGTGTGGTGACCTCCGATGAAGATAGAACGCGAGCAAAACATAATGGTCTTAATTGCACCACAGTACCATGCATGCACGTGTATACATTTGTAGAATAGTATAAGCAATATTGTTGATGTTTGACCCATGAGAGAGAAGTTTTCCATAATACTGGTGGAAGAGGGATTCAGAAGGGCCTGAGGGGGTGTATGGGCATTTGCGAAGTCCCGTCTTCGCTGCTGTCAAGGTTAATGTTCCAATATTGATGTCATGTTGACGTTACTCATCATTTTATTTGTTCATGAAACAGTTTCATAAAAACATGACAGCTGACAACACACGAACAGGACCGACAAGGCTGGCTAAGCACTCACAGTGGCTCCAGTAAAGAGAAAAAAACAACAGTTGCTAGGCCTGTATATATACATGTGGATGTGTAGCGATATATGATATACTAGACTAGAATAAAAACAATCAGAAATATATGACACCAACTAACTGACCAACTGCATCGTAGAAAGGTGGAGAAATCCACACAACCAATGGTTCGCTTGAATGTTGCCAAGGATGAGAAATGTCAATATCTTTTACACGACAGAGATGTTCTGATGGGAACAATGATTTAAAAGACTTAACTTGGCAGCTGACGACCGCACAAACATGTGGGTAATCGTTGTTAGGCCTAATGGCGGCTGAAAGTTGGAGCTAACATCGCAGCTCAGAAGCTGTAAACACGCAGTGAACGAAACGGACACCTGTCGTAGTGTGTTGTGCTAAATGTTGCCGGCGCCTGCGTTGCACGGCGTCGCTGTTTATGTTTTGTGGAGAGACTCCGCTCGTTATGTTATGCAACCTCTGTCCTTCGACACGTAGGATCGTCCCCGGGTCCCATGTTACACGCATGCGTAATTCACGTGGTGTCTAACGTAGACCTACAACGGTTTTGATCTCAGACCTACAGATTTCCTCCTTGTTTTCAGTGCAATATATTAATGTGTTGCGTAGCCTACGTGCTTGCCACTTGTCAGATTATGTAATAACATTTTAAAATAAAATTAGTACACGTTTATAATCGCATTTTAAACGAATACAACAAAAAACTCTGTGATTTCAGAATCTTCAGGTCAAGTTCGTATATCAAGATCATGAGGTCAAGGTCAAAGTCACAGCAACCATAAAGCTGTCTGTCCTGTTCGCGGGTGGTCTGCTTTCAGTTAAAACAATAGCAATCTTGTAATTTCTGTATCGCAATGAATGTTTCACACAATATTGCCCACATCACGTTAAATGTGTACCAACATTTAGAAAGTAGAAATTAGAAAAACAAGATGCTCAGCTATCGCAGAGAGACCGCGCTGCAGGGTGCGTTATAGTTTTCGCCGAAAGTAGAACACTAGAACTGAGAGACAATGATTTACGGACATTATAGGTCCATCTTCAACCACTGACATATAATCGGCCTGAAAATCTGTCGAATTGCGTAAAAACGCAAAATAAGGGCTATTACGGCGTTCAAGGTCATTCAAGGTCATCGAGGTCGGTACCAATCGAAAGCCTGTATGCGATTTCCTATTAGTGATTAATAGTAACT
>Ga0049105_1001634_pt1 | contig 10284 bp, 5 predicted proteins | sample WorMetvaBAHAMAS1_FD_61260 | JGI IMG/M metagenome (GOLD analysis project Ga0049105, IMG submission 61260) | Worm MetaG Olavius vacuus BAHAMAS.1 | ecosystem: Host-associated > Annelida > Digestive system > Unclassified | place: Germany: Marburg | collected 2013-04-09 | reverse complement strand
TCAGTTTTGGCCAAAAGTGGAAGACGATATTCTGCAGACAATATAGGTCTATCTTCAACCACTGTGACGTAATAGGCCTGCAAAGCTATCGAATTAGGTGAAATAAAGCAAAGTAAGGGCTATTACGCCGTTCAAGGTCATTCAAGGTCACCGATGTCAATCGAAGGACCCTATGTCCCTCACCCACCAATCATTTTCGCACGGATAGATAGGCCAATGAATGCCCTACAACTTTGTCACTGACAGTTTTCACACAAAGAAACTTTGTAGCAGACTTTCTTCAAGCAAAGTGCCATTTTACACGGAAAACGGCCGTTTTGCGTTTTTGAGCCCCCTTTGGGGTACTTAGGGGCAACGTACGATGTTCATCTTAAGCTCATTGGAAAGCGTGTTGTCATCTTCCTATTAGTGTTAATTGAACTCTTTTTGCTAGATGTTACGGCTGTTGCGCTACGAGCGAGTATCGGTTCAAAATCGGCGATTTCGCTTCAACGGGGACCTGTTGACCCATAATTTCAGGTAAAAGGGGTCGCCCTCACCAACCATTCTTCTTCTCAGAAAACTAGGCTAAATGATCTTTAGATGGTGTAAGAATCTGGACAGATATTTCTTCCGTTTTGTCACAATGCACGCGTTTGACAGACAGACAGATGGACAGACAGCTTTCTCATCGCTAGACCGCATCTGCATTCCATGCAGCGCGATAAAAACTTACTGAACCTAACCCTAATCCTAATTTGATGTCACTAGCGAGTTTTATTATAAACTCATCTGGCTAATACAGGTCAAAAGCTGTCTGTCTGTGTGTTAACCAGGGTGACCCATGTCAACCGCTACATGCAGAGACTTGTAATCCTGCATGCGGAGCGGACCTGCTGATGAACTCTAATCACAAACCAGTAAACTAGGTCAGTCTGACCTGGATTACTGCGTTTGTAGGTCATCTCAGAAAATGCTTATATAGCTGTGCCGCCAGTGAGCTTCACAGCGCTTGTTACGTAAATGTAAGTAAGTAAGTAAGTAAGTAAGTCAATTTATGCCCAGCGCACGAAAAAAACAGTGTCACTTGGTAGCAAGAGGGAAGAGACCGGCTGCGTTACATGCTGTGTGGTCAGCTTGAGAGTATGCGACTGCCGCTGATGGCCTGTTACCGCGAATGCGAGTTGATGCAATTTGCTAATGACACTGCACGCAATGGATATGATATTGCGTGATATGTCGGGCTCGGATGTCGGTCTGGCGTATTTTATGACCAACAGCTGCTGTTATCGCCATGACATATGGTTGTCCTTGCTATATTGCCAAAAATACAGCGCGATATATTCGTGCATTACACGGCTGTGCTGTTTTAGGGCACAGCGCGGTCGCGGTATATGTAGATTGTAGATCCGCAAGTTTCGGTGGAGTGGAGTAGAGTGCAATTTTACATCGAAAACGGCCGTTTTGCGTTTTTGAGCCCCCTGTGGGGGCTTAGGGACAACATACGATGACCATCTTCGTCTCGTTGGAAAGCGCTTAGTGGACTTCCTATTAGTGTTAACTGTTAATTGAACTTTTTTCACTAGGTGTTACGGCTGAGGCGCTACGAACGAATATCGGTCGAAAATCGGCGATTTCGCTCCAACGGGGGCCGATTAACCAAAAATTTCAGGTAGAAGGGGTCTCCCCCACCAACCATTCTTCTCAGAAAACGAGGCTAAATGATATTTCGTATGGTATAAAAATCTGGACAAATCTTTCTTTCGTTTTGTCACAATCCACGCGTTTGACTGACAGACAGACGGACGGACAGACAGAATTCTCATCGCTAGACCGCGTCTGCATTCCTTGCAGCGCGATAAAAACTTGTTTGGTCTGTTCTGCAATACGAACCTCGTATCAGATACTAGTACTGCACAGATCCGCTGAAACGTGGGATGGAGTGTCATATCTTGTGATTGTTGGTGAGCTTGACGCCCGTTGTGAAATATTACGAGATACTTGTGGTGTGGACAGAGCCAGATCTGAAAACGATGCACCGTGTTGACTTTTGTGTTGCCAGCTGGATGTGTTGTTGGCGTCGAGTTTTTGATTGAATTGATTGATCAACTGATTGATTCTCGCTGTTGGGTTTGTGCCGAAACCGCACGTGCACTATTGTGCAGCGTGATTCCGCGCCGCAGAGTCAGTCGCATTCCGTGATAGGCGTCATCTGGCACTGGCCAGAGGCGTAGCCAGGATTTTACATTGGGGGGCACAGAAGCTGAGGCGCGAGAATCGATGCGTCAAAGGCGCCGAGAGCGTTGGGGATTTGGGAGGGGGTGTCCCCCTTCCCATTCCCCAACCGAATAGGGTGTCTGGGGCACGACGCTCCCCAACGGGGTCCGGCCGCCAACGCATTTTTGGCATATTTGAGGTCCACAGAACACTTCTGGTAGAGAGATCAGTCCCAACAAAGCCGGTTTTTCGTTAAAAATCCACTCAATCGACGATTGGGGCGGGGAGCATGGTCCCCCTGCCTCCCCCTCTGAATACGCCCCTGGCACTGGCAGTCTCTAGCTTGGGCAGCTGCTGCTGGTCGTGTTAATTATCGCAGACCAAGAGCAGGCGGCAGGCCGGGCGCCGCTGTAGCTAACGACATTGTAGCACCTTTGACGACTTTTAACACCGGCATCATCTGTCACAGTCGGCCGAATGTGAGCCACCAGGGTGTTGTCTAGTTGATACGGTACTTGGTGAACTCTCCGTTCAGCTGTTGCGGTTGGCAATTGGAGACGCCGTCTGATACGCTCCTTCCTCACCCACCACCGTATAACGTATCTGTTCAGCTCGCAGTTCGGTTCACAGCTACGGCGTATTTGAGCATCTGCTGTTTGAACAAGAACTCCACTGTTGCTGACATAACCGCGCACTATTGCACAATTTACATTTTTGCTATCCATTGCCGGGTACCTGTCATTTATGCACTTTTCTCAGTAACCTCTGAGATTATCCCCATAAGTCGTACGTATTTTCCAAAAACTGCATTCTTTGGGCTACATTTTTGTCGCCGACAGTATGGGTCTAACTTCAACTACTGTGACGTAATTGGCCCCCAAATATCCCGATTTAGGTCGAATAACACAAAATAACGGCTGTTATGCGGTTCAAGGTTATGCAAGGTCACAAATTTCGTACCAATAGAAAGCCCACTTGTGACTTCCTATATGTATGTGAATAGTAACTTACCTCCTATCTTGCATCATTTCCCAGATATGGCGGATTTGTGGTAGGATTTTCGCCCTCGACAGGGGGTGCCTCTCTTCGACGCACTCATGGGGATGAACCTCTTACATTTGGGTTGGGGAGATTTGGCTTCAGCAAACTAGAAACATCCTGCCATTTTTCTGTCATATCGTGCAAAGCATATTTGGATATTTTGAACCGTTTAGGCGTGACTCACAAGTGTGTCAGACAGACGGACAGACAGACAGAGACTCGTTCATAGCGTATGCCGTGCTTCACTACATTGCATGGCTAGAAAAGGATTCAAATAAAAGAGAAATAAAATTACATATGGATCAGAACTCTGGTGTTAATAAAACCAGATATGTAGTACTAAATGACTATGATGTGACGTTAATGTGGCCGTAGACTTTGGTCTTATAACAAGAGTGATGTTAGACATATCTTTGTTTTTAGCGCAGCTGGCTGAGCTAGTAATATGAACGGTCAAAAGCTGTTTGACTGTGTGTTTGTGTCTGTGTGTTAGTGTGTTAATCAGGATTGCCTAAATCATAACCGCTGCACGTGGATAATCCTGCATGCACAAACCTCCGAATGAACTCTGATCACAAACCAAAAACTAGCTCAGTCTGACCTAGTTTACTGGGTTTGTAGGTGATCTTCGAAAATGTATATATCGCTTTGTTGCCACCTGAGCGACATAGCCCATATATTTTACCTCCATTTATGGCGTCCATTTATGACTTCGCTATGTTTTGGCGAATTGTTTAGCCAGGCTGACCTGAGGGCTGGCACAAACTATTGTCGATTGATTTGATTAATTGATTAATTTGGTATAAACTTATTGCTTTCGGTTGCAGAGGAGTTTTTCGTCATGCTGACGCCATGGGCACAAAGATGATGCTAGTTGAGAGCGGAGTTGAGTATCGGTTACAAGTTCTTGGAGGATTACGGGTATGACGGGAACAGATCGACTGCTGCCGCTGCTGTTGCCACTGCTGTCGGCATCTGTTGTCATTTCTCGTCCACACAACAACGGCTCCGACAGTTTTCTGCATCCACAGTTTGTCTACCATAGTGAAGACTGGCTGATAACTTTTCTACGTAATGTAACAGAAACATTCCCGCGTCTGACCGACGTTTACAGCATCGGCAAGTCAGTAGAAGGTCTGCGAGCTGTTTTTCTTTCTCTGTGAATTATGTTGAAAGGAAAGTAGTGAATTTATTTAGAGTATTTACCGTACATGCTGTTGAAACTGTGCTGAATTAGTGTATATATTATATAGTGTTTGCGCATTGTACATTCTGTTTATGCCATACTTAGTTAAGTTAGTTAAGAGCATTTATTTTTTTCTAGTTTTACTGCCAGATTTTATTCTGGTGAATAAAGTTTTTTATTAATCTGTAATAATTTGGTTGCACAATTTACATGCAGGTGTGGTTCATCATCAGATCTCACCATATTTCTGTCTCTCACTCAGTTGCTTAACACAGCGTTGTGATACCAATAGCGTTTCTGTCGAATTATGTTACTGTTAGGTCAAGACCTGTGGGTGTTGGCATTGGGACATTCACCTCGTGATCATGTCAGTCTCAGACCTAATGTCAAATATGTCGGCACCATTCATGGCAACGAGGTTCACTTTTTAGTTGATATCTGTGTCGTTGATTGTCTTATGTAAGCTGCAGTATAGGGGCCCGATTTTCGAGAAATCTTATGATGAACTTATGAAAAAGTAATGAAAAAATCTGACTTACGAAAAACTTAAGATGAGCTTGTGATTATCAAAAAATCTTACACAAATCTTATGAAAAACTTGGGACGAAGTTATGCAAAACTTATGAAAAACTTACGATGATATTACAGGTATCTTACGAAAATTTAAAATTCGTGGCAAGTGATGTCATTCTGTAATCCCTCTGTCAGAGGCTGTTATTGGTCGAATGCTTTGAGCTAAAAATAACTGACAACCAGAGTGACGATTTCCTAAGAATGCTTTCGAAAAATGACTTACCATCTTTCTAAGAAAATCTTAGGAAGGCTTACATAAGACTTTTGAAAATCCTACGACGAACTTAGGAAGAATTTTACGAAAATCTTACGAAGTTTCGAAAAATCGGGCCTTAGAACTGTGATTCTCTGCAGTTTGTGATCAGTTGTTGTTTGTGCAGCAATCCTTAACAGTCTGAACTGTCCTGCAGGTGCTGTGGCAGTGTTTCATAAGCTCTGCAGCATAGTTCGATCTTCAAGAATGCACAGAACTGAGTCGGTATCGTTGATGGGTCATACTGACAGCAGTAAGTTTCACAGGGTCAGGCCAGAAACAGCGGAATCTCTGTACGTATTGTGTCATTCTGGAGCGAGATACTACAGAGTCACCATGTGCTGCAGAAGGTGAAAAGGATGCCCACTTTGGTGCTTGTTACTTTTGACCTTTGGCAAAGTAGAGCGGACATACTAATCACCTATGCATATATGTGCAGTCTTTTACTGAAGAGATGCTGTACCAGTGCAGTAATGTTGCTTGTAAAACTGTGCCATAGGTCCTCCGCTAGACAACATCCGAGTTATGGTGATTGTCTGGAGGTTAAGAGGGAATATTATCAGAACTGCTGCGTGCTGGGTTGTGTGACACAATATTCACAGTCAGCAGCACACTCGTGTGAGCAGTTCTTACAGGTCCAGCAGATTGGGTTTGTCACATTGGGACCCTTATGCCATGCATAGAGGCGGTTGCCTAGAGTTGTATTATTGTAACATGATGGAGTGGTCCTGGTGGGATTCAAGACTTATCTGAAAGACCAACTGGTTTCCTTCAGTGCTTTGATACTGTTGGTTTGGTCATATGACCTGTAAAAGCCGTCCCCGATATGACCTATAATGTGTTTGGTGGGACGTTAAACCTTGCTCAATCTCAACGTAGGTCAAAGTTGTCTATGACAAAGTTGGTGTTTATGACAAAGGTGGATATAGCCAGCTGGGTGTGTTGTGTTTAGGTTGTCGGTCGTGAGATGCTTATTCATCTTGTCAGCCACTTTCTGACTGGCTACAAGACAGATCCATTGATTGCTGCCTTACTCAGTTCAACACTCATGCACATTCTGTTCACAATGAATCCTGATGGATTTGCCGTCGCCCTCAGACGCAGTCAGGGAGATTGTTTTGGAACTCTTGGACGGTAAACAAAAAGGTTTTTTTTGCTCTCTGGCTCTCTTAACGGATAACGTCTTAAATAGTTTTTTTCTTAACTCAGAGTGCTCTTTTCTGCTCTCTGATGCAAGCTAGGTACTAAATAAGTTTAAGTATTAGTAGTTGTAGTTTAGTGCCCAGCATATAATGCAACCAGACTGGCTAGGCATTACAACGTCACATCAATGTTTTTTTTTCAAAATCTTGGTTCTTTACAGCCGTGGTTGGATACGGTACCGTGGTATTACCGCTGGTAACCAGTTCCATTCCCGCGGTAACCCCTCAACAGACAACTCTGTCCTTGCGGTATATCTGTCCTTGTGGTATTACCGCAAGGTTCACAGGCAAAACCGCGGGACTTCCTGGGTTACCGCGGTATTACCGCCGTCCTCATTACCGTGCAGCTCTTTAAGATAAAAGTCCCTGATAAAAGTTAATGTTAAATTGATGTGTCTTGAGGTTGCATTTACAACTGTGAAATAATAACTGTTACTGTGGCATTTTAGTTTACATGTTGGGTTCAGTATGCTTCACCACGTATTACTTATTCTCTGTAAATATCTTGGTTGCTTGTTCTACATAACTGAAGGTTTATGTCTGCTGTCTGTTATGCTTCTATCTATAATAGCAGAGCCTGTTAGGCTGCTGCATCATGAGTTTGTATCACTCTGCCTTATGACATTATTTCAACACAATCACTTCTGTTACCGCTATGTTTCTACCAGCTGCTTATAAATATCTCTTTTTTTTGGCAATTGTTTCCTAAGTTCTGACTGTTCTATGTGTTTTTGCACTGTGACACTGTAGTAGACTTAGCAATAATGTTACCAGAAAATAATTGGAAGTTGTAACGAGCAGTGTTCAAGCGTCATGCGATGCATATTGTGACGAGTTTTTTGATGGTTAATTCTGAGAACTAAAATAAGCTGAAAATGTATACTCACAACCGAAACAGTTAACATTCTCCGGGATTTACGATAAATGTTAGCAAGTTTCTTTCTTTGCAAAAGTCACTTTTTTTGTGAAACGAGTTTTATACCGTTTGAAGGAAGTGTCGAAATATTGAAAATGTGACAGTTGATGTTGCGACGTGTTTGTCTTTGTTGCTGACAGAAACAATGCGGAGGGATACGACCTGAATCGCAACTTTCCTGATTACTTTGTCAATAACTCGCGAAGCATAGTTCAGCCTGAGACTCGAGCGATCATGGACTGGTTACTTCGGCGACAGTTTGTTTTGTCTACGTCACTGCATGGTGGAGCACTCGTAGCTAACTACCCTTACGATAACAAGCCACCAGGTCTGGATGTAGTTTTGCATTGTTACTTGTGGCAGCTTTCTGCACCAATAAGTAAAAAATAGCAGTTGTACAGAGTGGGCCAAAAATACACTCTCTTAGAGAAGTGGCACTCAGCCGACATAATGGATACTTTATATTTTGTGCGGAATTGTGTGCTTTTCTGAACTGCCAGTAAAGGTACTTGGTTATTTCTATTGATAATAATTTGGTGTTTCTTTAGTGGGTTATTATTTGCCCACCCTCTATTTGTTTGTCTGCATATTAAGGCTGTTCAGATGTAACTTAATGTTTATGCTGTGCAGGCAGAATAATTAGCTGACTTGAGCTGTCGGGGATTGTCTATGTATATATGCATAATAACACACTTCATCTTCACCTTACCATTGCTTAGGCCAGGTTTTTCAGAGGCCTTACATAGGAAAACTGTTAGGACTGCTGGAGTTTAATTAGTTGCATGTAAAATGCCATTTTTGATCCAGCAAACAGTGTTAAGTCATTGAAGCAGTAGTACTTGGTTTTTGATGCCAGAACATAACGCTGGGAATATACCCTAAATATGGGACTAATGTAGGCAATAGAAGTCTGAGCTAAGTGAATTTATTATGTTGATGATGTTATTGATCCATGTGGCAGTTAAGAATTGTGTACATTATTTGTTTTGTTATTATAAACACGAAGAAATGTTTAGCTTGGCTCGGCATGCATTCTCTATGATATATCTAAATTTGATTTCGGCTTGTACGGTATGTTGTCCCATAGTTTAGACCCTGTAATTCACTTCCTGATTGTCTGCGGGATCCAGCTGTTGACTCCAAACAATTAAGACAGGACCTGAAGACGTATCTGTTCGCCAGACATTTGAAGCATTAGTGCATAGAGGTGTTTATGTAATTATACAGATAAATCGACATTTACTTACTTACTTACTTTAGTATATTTACTGCTTATGGTTGAACTGTTTTAATCATGGGAGCAGGTAACATTTACGGAGTCATTCCAGACGATGTCGATGTCTTCCGACATCTCGCCATGTTGTACAGCTTCACACATCCCACGATGCACCTGGGTGCCCCATGCCCAAATGACGGCGATCGATTTACAGATGGCATCACAAGTGGGTCGGCATGGTACGCAGTTAAAGGTTGGCTTTTATGTGGTCATTTGGTCACATGGAATCATGTCTTTGTTTTGTATGCGAGTCTTGAGATTAATTGCAGAAGACACTGTGTAGCCCAAATGCGTCACTTTGTTGTATAATTGGTGGCGGGCATTTTTCAGCCGGTGTGCCATAAATTTGGAACAGTCTGCCTAAAATGATGTCTCTGGATAGTCACTGTCTTATTCCGGCTACTCAAAACATTTCTGTTTTAGCAGTCTTTTACTGACAATAGCCGGCTAGCTCACGGCGAGGCATGCCTCGCTGGCGAGTTTGCCACGCCCCCGATCGGACAAGATGAAGAATTGTGCTGTTAATATATAGACTATTTTTCAACTGTTGTATGTTATGACACTCCAGTGACGTTGAGGTAGTATTTCCTCCTATTTCTGTCGCTCTAAACATTCAGTTTAGATCAGAACAAAGTACTTACTGTAACAATCCACATTCATATTTCTTCTCTTGCGGTATTAACAAATGAACAGTTCTTGATACTCCAGACTAGAGCTGTGCTCGGGGACAGAAATTGCACCTTTCTGCGCAGAATTTATTTCCATCGGCACTCATTCTCACAGAACTTCATTCTATCCCCATCCATTCCCGAAAAGTTATCTATTTATTAATGAAAATCGCCAAGCCTAACTGAACTGATGCTGTAACTAGAATTGCCGTGGTAATTCACGCATGCACATTTTACCCATTTCTTTGCATTTGAGAGAACTGAATGACAGATTCACTTGTTGGTGCAGGCATGTTGGTGCACCATAGAAGTCAAATACAGCTATATGGTGCAACATTTGTTTTCAGCCCCACAGAAAACCCAGAATATTAGCTTTCTTTTCCATGGGATTATTATGATCCCACGTGTGCACGTCTCTTGTCTAGCCGTGTGTTGATGCAGGTGGTATGCAGGACTACAATTACATCTTTGCCGGATGCCTGGAACTCACACTTGAACTTTCCTGCTGCAAATTTCCCAACACGTCGGAGCTTTGGTCTCACTGGCGGAAGAACCGTGACGCTCTTCTGCTTCTCATTGTTCAGGCTCACATCGGTATGTAATGACTTCCGTCGGTGGTTCAAAGTTAAACCATAATTGTTCACTGTTTTGTGGCAGCACACTAGCCACAAGTTGCCTGTGTTTGTGTGTGTTTGTGTGTCTGTCTGCACAGAAATTGAAACTAATATTTTTGTATATTTTTGGATAAGTACATAGCCTATATAACTGGAAAGCTGCTGGACAGATTTGATGCAGTTTTACGTTGTAATGCATCTTGGTTCTATAAATCGAGTAAAAGTGGTCATATTTGTACTGAAGCTGTGCACAGTCATAAGCACACATAGATGAGCGGTTGTTACAGTTCTCTGGATAGGGTTTTGTCACAGTGGGCCTATTTTGCTGCGCATAGATTTATTTCTGTTTGTGTTTTTTT
>Ga0049105_1001633_pt1 | contig 10284 bp, 3 predicted proteins | sample WorMetvaBAHAMAS1_FD_61260 | JGI IMG/M metagenome (GOLD analysis project Ga0049105, IMG submission 61260) | Worm MetaG Olavius vacuus BAHAMAS.1 | ecosystem: Host-associated > Annelida > Digestive system > Unclassified | place: Germany: Marburg | collected 2013-04-09 | reverse complement strand
GAATGTCCTGTCGAGTGACTTGCGCCTGCTTGACACATTGCATATCGCTGTGGTGTGTTTCTGTCCTGTGAATGTCCTGTTGAGTGTGTACACTGATGTACAGATACATGCACTTGTCTGGTGTCTAGGAAGAGTTGCAAGGTTCGTTGGCAGGTAACAGCATTGTAGCAGCACTGAGTAGCAATGTCAATCAGCTGCCAGCACGCAACAGACGCACCTTGATGGCTCTCATTTTTCACCTCAACAGGTGACCTATACTGCTGCATATTTAGCTAGTTGTTATTGCGATACATGTCATATGTGCTGTGTCACTTAGTCAGTAACTTGCAATTGGTTGCATGTAGATTAGCAGTACATGTTGGGGAAAATTCTGAAAGCACTTCATGCAGCATTATATTCCACTCTGGCCTTGAAATTTATGTGTATATAAACTGCATATTGACTTAGTTATGCTGTTGAAAGCTAGGAGTTCTGGTAATCATGAAACACCATGTACAGTAATAGGACCGTATTGTTGTCATTATCTAGTTAACATAGCCATTTCTGTCAAGTGCCACCATGACATCCAGTTCTGTGCATGACTCAAAGTACTGACATCAGTCAAGGTTGGTGCAAGGGTCGTCACCAACACTGCAGTTGACCACATGTCGTCATCTGGTGTTCTCCAGTTGTGTCACATTTGCTGTCAGTGAATGAAGTACAGGGTGGGCCAAAAAACAGACCATTTTCAAAGTTTATAACTTCTGTGTGTGATGACATAGGAGGGCATTCAATATTCCAAAATGTTCAGCTCTATCAGGAGTAAGACTAGTTTGATGAATGTCACCATATTTAAATATTCTTTGCATAAATTTAGAGAAACCATACTACACTGAAAATACCAGTTAATTTGTGCATGGCATTTAATTATTGTACACAGTTCTCTGAAAATTGACAATCATTGCTGATTATGAATGTCAACAGATCAACAGGAATTCAACATGTCTATTGCACCCTAAACATCATTGCCGCTCATTTTAACAGTCACTGTGGTGTCCCTTTTATTGCATCCTTTCTTATCAGACCAGTGTTGTAACAGAATGTGCTTCACATGATCAGCGGCTCGGAAGTCTTGAAGATACAGTTTATGTTGCAAAGCTCTCTAGAGTAAGAAATAAACCAGACTGAGGTCAAAGCTACTCTGCCAAGTTTTCTACTGCCATGAACTCCGATAGGCTTAAAAACAAGTAGCATGTGAACAGTGAATTGTCATTTTTACCATAGTGTAGTTTTATTGCATTTGTGCAAAGAATGTGTATTTGCGGTAAAATTCAAAATGCAATTCTTGTTCTTGATCAAGTAAGGAAGGTCTTGTGGGTGCATGGATGTTTCGATGAAATCCAGTACATTGGAGAATGCGTAAAGTGGCCATAATATGTGAACTGTATTTAACAGGTATATCATTATCTTTAGTGCAATGTTTTCATAGAGCAGTGCAAAAAAAATATTTAACTGTGACGAAATTCCAGATATGGTCTTACTTCAGATAAAGTATTGAACAGTTTGATATATGGATAACCCTTCTGCATCATATGCATGAGTTACAAACTTTTAAAAATGGTCTGTTTTTAATGGTTTACTCGGTATGTGAAGGCATTCTGTGAATGTTACACTGTGAGGACAGGTTAATTAATGTGTGAGTAAAACGAAGTGAAGTTTATGTTACATTGCAGGGTTGCCGAGCAACAGGAGATGAATCAGATGTCTGCCGCCAACCTTGGCATTGTGTTTGGTCCTACGTTACTCAGACCAAGGTATGTGTTACACAGTTTCTGTCCAGATCAAAATAATAATCCATAATTCATAATAATAATGCAAATAATAATCTGGCTTTTTTGAAACTGGTGAAGGTGGCTTTTTGCAGTCATGATGGCTTAGCAGAAGCTGCACTGGCAGTAGATGAGTAAGAGCGTCATGTTGAGTGATTTGACTGTCTGTGTGCAGGGAAGGTGCTTCGTCTCTTAACTACCTGATTGAAACACCGTTTCAGACGAGGATAGTGGAGTTGTTGATTGACAATGTAGAGGTCAGTGCAGTGTAACATGTAGCACTTCGCCAGCCTTTGATGTCTTCTTGTGCATTAATAACTTATTGGAGATTTTGGAGCATCTTGCTGTCTTCTTTGTGTTAACCAAGATTTTTGTTACAGCAGCTAGTCAGCACAATATTACGGGGTTTTATTTGAATACATATATGCATATGCCGTTCTGGTAGGCACAGTTCATTTTCAGATAGTTAGTTAAAATTCTGGTTGTAATTAAGGAATATGAGAAGTTAGTCTAGTTGATGTGCCCTGAGCATGGAGTTACAGGTGCCTTCTACTGTATGATTAGATGCAGCTACCTAAATCTTTTGTTGGTCAGAATGTTTCAGTATCTTGACAAAGAGTTGAAATTGAAGTATTTACTTTGTGGAATCTGATGCTAGTTGTTGGATAATAGTTCTAAATGCTATTAGTTGTTATGCTGGCATGCAGGCAATATTTGGTGACGAGGAGCAGAGTGTTTGTGACGTTGATAGTAATGTGCTGCATATACCTGTGGACATGGCTCGACACACACCTGCAGCAGAAGGTGATCACGATCTGTGCAGTGTTTCTACAAACTTGTAGTTCATTGGTATCAGTAATAAATAACAGGGGCCAATGTCTCTGCAATGCTTTTAAAGGTCACAAGGTTAATAGTGTAGTGATGAATCTTCAGTTGTCATCTCCAAATCTGTCTGTAAATCTAGTTGAATCTCTTATTGAACATCTGACAGTGATTCTTTGGGAGTTGCATTGTTTGATGCATGCCGGTGTGACTGCTGTGTGCAGGAGAGTGGCAGGTGGCTGGTACAAGTCCTAGTATTATAAACTGGTGAGTCTTCATTACTCTGTCATCATTTTGTTCACCCTTTCAGTGCAGTAATTTTGTCAGTATTTCACTGTGCAGTGAGTAAGGTGTCAGACTTGTGATTTATGGATTTCTGGTTTGACTTCTCCATCACAGTACAGCAACCTTATGCAGTGCTGTTGTTCACACATTTGTGGCTCTATCACCAAGCAGTATAATTTGGCAGCGGCCAAAGGGCGGTGGTGCTCTATGGCTGAGAAAGTAACCATGGCCAGGCAGAATTTATGATGATGGCAGCCTCTTGGCTGGTATGACTAACGTCACCTGCAGACTGACTGTCTGGTATCCAGAATCAGCTTCAGCCCTCTATGCTTGTGTGATGAGTATGGGACTTTTACTTTTACCTTTACCTTTATAATGAATAATATTCACTCACACACTGGCCATTGATGAGTTGCTGTTGCATTTAATACAACAAGGGATGGACTGGATGCTGGTATTGCTGGACATTGGTCATTATGCCCAGTAAAGTGTAAATGTGTTGCTGTATATAAGCTCTCGTTGCTGGTGTGTGCCAGTGTAAATGTGTTGCTGTATATAAGCTCTTGTTGCTGGTGTGTGCTAGGTATGCACCTGAGAAAACACAGGATTTGTTACAAGAACTGGCACAAGAAGTACCACACTTCCAGCAGGTTAGTTTGTCTGATTGCTGTCATCTTCTTCTGTACTTGTAGGGAGGATAGGATCAGCTAGGCTTATAGCCTCTCCAGTGCTGAGGCCCTGTTAGTTTCAGTAGACCCCCAGGCTACCATTGTCGGTAATGGTGTCCAGTTGCTTAAGCCCATCGCCATGAGAGCAGTCCTCTTGAGCTTCACACGTGTGTACAGTGACCAGGCAGTGTCATAGTGGACCTGCCGCATTAGATCTGCATCTCAAATCACCATGGCCAGCCTAACCTCTGGCCAGCGGTGCGTGCCAGCCTAGCTGTAGTGCCGTCATTGAATTTTAATGGAATCCATGCCTTGCGATGATATTTAAATGCCACTACCTTTAAATATCACCAATGGTCGCATGTTATGGAGGACACCGTCGAACCATTTTTCCTGTCCAAGAAATTGACACTTTTTTATTATTAAAGCATGTGCATTAGTACTCTTGGGTTGAATGCCTGGGCTGGACCAGGATTTGAACCCAGACCCATGCACGTGCAATTGCCCAAGGCCATTGCGCACCATGTTAAGCCACTGAGACAGAGCATACAGGGTGCTCATTCTGTGAAGTTACATGACTATAACTGATCAGTGATGGACGTGTGATTAGTGAGTGAATCTCTATTAATTGTTTAATTCTGTGAGAGATAATCTTCCATTAGTCATAGTCACTTTATTTTTGTACGTATTTGACGTATTGTTAATCTGCATGTATCCAAATGCTGCTGATATGTGTGCATTTAATATTGTGTGAAATTTGGACCATTGTAAAAAGTATCTGCAGAACTGGCATTTTGCAGGTGAATGAGATCGATAATGTGGTTATGCTAACACTTCTGAAGGAGCTTGTCCTACATGTGTTTTACTGACACAGATGATGTGATGCAGCAAAGTCAGTTGTTGTTATAAGACCCCAGTAGACACTGTGCTGCTTAATGTTGTGTTTAAATAAATATGTAATAATGTACTTGCACTCGCCTCCGACTTGATCTTCGAAATTGGCGCTATATAAATCATGTAAAATAGGGTGTCCTTAATTAACACTCACCACAATGTGCACCATGATTCATGATGTATCTTGTTAATGTGTTCAGCTGCAGACATCAACATTGTCAGACTCCGCAGCGGACCTCACTGATGATGATGTTATGCAGCATTTTGAACTACTGCAGCAACAAGATGACACAGGTATGGTTCAGTCTAGTTTAATATCACTCTGTGATTTGCATCCTGGAACCGATTACAGACTCCATGCATTCACTTCTCTCATCTGCCATGTTTGTGCACAATGTCGCAGTATTGACTAAAGTATAATGCAGACTTTTACTACCAGTTTGGATTTTAGTGCATGCTACACTTCTGTTTGAGAGTGACATCACATTGAAGGCTAGCCACCTCCATCTGGAATTCTTCTCAATCACAATCCAGTTCCACAGCAAGTGGATTGGCAGAGTTTGCAGGGAATGTCAATAGTGGTTTACGAGTCTAAACGCTTGAAAACGTTGGTGAAACTCTTGATTTAACTGATAAATGACATCTGCATAATCTTTCAAGTGTTTGACCGTCATTAGTGGCCGTAGCACTGATCAATGAGCCAGCATGTTATTTGCAAACTGTTTATCACACGGAGAAGATTACACCTGACTGACTTGATGGTGTTGTTACTGGCATACTTTACTGTAATCAGCTGCTTGGAACCCTGGAGCCTTATAGTGTGAGACTCACAGATACTACCATATATACTCGCGTATAAGCCGACAGTTGTGGCTGAATACTAACAATAAAGGTTTGGGGGTCGACCACACAGCCATACTTTAGTAGCCAGAGTCAGCACTAGGCCTTAGTATAGGCATGATAATAACATATTGTACTGTTGCTGGTGCTTGTTTACAGCACGCGACATTTACAGTATAAATGGATTTACTGTGCTCGGTTGTCCCATCCAGCCACCTGTCAGATGCAGCAGTTAATATGGGAATGGTTTTTCTTTATGTTATCGTCTGTCCATCTGTCTGTCGTCTGTAACATTCGTGCGCCCTACTCAGGGGATTGAAATTTTCGGCAGTGTTTCTACGCCATTTGGTACCTTGGCCATCTGTGAGCTTTCGGAAAAAAATTTACGGAGATCGTCTCACGGGAACTCCTCCGTCGGGGGGTTAAACCGAAGAGGGGTAGCCAAATATAGCGATTTTGGACTTTTCCAAGGCTATATGTCGGAAACAGTGCAAAATAGGAGGTAAGTTACTATTAATCACTAATAGGAAGTCGCATATGAGCTTTCGAATGGTACCAAAATTGGTGACCTTGAATGACCTTGAAAGGCGAAATAGCCCTAACTAGCCCTAATCGCGGCGTAATGTCACCAAATTCGGTAGCATTCTGGACGGATTACGTAAAAGCGGTTGAAGATACACGGATACTTTCTGCAGCTGAAACGAAGAATGTAGTTTTTAGGGATATATTATTTATTGCGATATTCGTGGAGGCTACCGAGAACGAGTGCGTTACGGAAAATCGATTAACGAAACTTTGGAGGTAAACAGTTACCGTAAACTGCATAAATGGCGTATAGCAAATGCGAAATCACGCGGTGATGTAGGCGATCGTCTGTGATACTGTACAACTTATTGTGGGCTGTAGTGCGTGTACGATGTTGTCGTAAAAAGTTCATGTTCACTGTCTCATCTCCTGATGAGTTTCTTATCTTCTGAGATAATAATATGAACATGCTGCTTCTCCTACACAGTTTTTATTTTTTTCAGTACACACATTTACTGTTGATGCAGGTTTAATAAACGGTGAATGCGTGTTTACTTCGTGTGTGTGTATGTGTTTGTTGCAGAAAATAAAATCTACTACATTTGATGCAAAAAAATGGTAGTTATTGTTTACTATATTGTATACCATAAATACATGCCACATGATTATAATATGCTTTGGTGTCATGCATGTGTGTGTGTTAACCTATATGCAATTGAAAAAATCATAGTTGCAACAAATTTTTTGTGGTATTTTGAAGTTTGACAAACATATAATGCCAGTGTCATCAATCTGCACTGAATTATCATGTCACGAATGATGTTCAGCTAGCATGTTAGTACTGTATACAGTTTGTTTCATGTCGTAGTGCTATTATGTATTGGCAGCGCTACATGACGACCAGATTCCCTGCCATCTGCACTTAGCTGCTACTGTTGAAGTGTCTTGACAGTGGCTAGCTGATGAGTGCCGCGTCATAACAGCAGCCACCAGCAGTGACAGTAAATACCACTGCTGGTGTTGCCATTGAGTTGCCATGCTGACAGTGGATGGTTATGTTGACAACTTGTTTTTCATGGGTTTTCTGATGTAAAAGTTACGTCGCATTGAGCCGTGTTTAATTATCTGCTGTACTGACAGTCTGCAGACTGCTGTTAGTTTCTGATTGGTCTTGACGTTACTCTGTGTTCAGTGCTTTACAGCGTTGTACAGGTGTCATTTGAGGTACGAGTGCCGTAGTAGTTTGTTGTACATAGGACCAGTTGACTTGCTGCCTTGTACTGTATGATATTGACCGCTCTGGTTCGCGTACTTAATTGTACATTAAATATTGCTTGTTAGGAATTGTATAGTACTGTTGACGTACTTGTTGTTATCTGGTTGATGTAGTGTTGTTAAGATATGCAGTATTGTAGATATTATTCTGTGGCTGTTGCTTGCCTTACAACAATGACTGATGTGTGTTTATTTTTACATCTGCAGAACGCTGTATTGTCGCTGTGGAATGTCATCATAATTATGTACATACACTTGTGTGTAGAAGATGTGTCATTTTGGTGAACTGCGTTCACTGCTGTTCTGTGTGTAACTTTGTGTTCAAGTATTTGATCAATCTACACTGTGATCCAGAAAATGTGGCAGTTCACTTCTGAGTTTTGATGATTACTGTACAAAATGCCACTTATTTGCTACATTTTGCAAGGAAAGTGCAGATGAAATATGTAACATTTACATACAGCTTAAGCGTATGTGAAAAGCGTATGTGAAGTATATGGTAAGAGTGACAATCAGAGTGATGGGCAAATATTTATAGTTAATTGAGATGGAATTTTGGTGAGAACACAAGGCAGTCAACAGTGGCATCTAAGTCAGTAGTCACATAAAAAGAAGTTATCGCGTCATTATCAAACTGTCTTTGAGATACTCATATTCTGCAGCAAATTCTGTAGTTAATTGCATTATTGTTTCAGATAGTGCCACCAGACAATTTTACCAGTTAGTGTGTGTATGCATTTGGGATTAGGTTGACTGGTGACTGCTAAGAGTGTCTAGAGATGTTGATTGTTGAACAGTACAAAACTTATTTTGCCGAGTGAAGATTTCGTATAGTTAGTATCTAAAATAAACTGTCACATTTTTCAGAGCACATTGTATATGCAGTTTCATCGTAAGGTTGGACTGTGTACTGGCCATGTATTGTAAACCACTGTTTGTTATGTTATCACATTGATATGTGATAATTGCTATGGACTGATCACGCATGCGGCAGATGTGATGTCATTTTATGTACACTGTGTCTCCAAAAAATGTACCACCCTATTTTGACGATGATTTTGTCAAATCTTAACTGGTTTTCAGAATTCTTTGCCTGCTGAAAAGTTTGTTGAGTTTGCAACAAAACAGTTTATAACATTATCCGGAAGTTTTGTTTGAGACTCGTGTCACCATGAAATTCATGCATGATGATGATGATACCTTGAGAAACTTAAATGCTCAGAGTTGTTTTTTTGTTGCATATTACACAGTGTTTCAATACACAGCAGCGACCAACTCATGGTGGAAATTTTATAACATCTTAACCAAATGTCTGGCTCGCATGAGATTTCACGGACCGTTCTGTGAGTCTGCGGCATATCTTCTTGACTCGCAACCAGATCGTTAACTGTGTCAACATTTCCTTCAGTGCAGCACTTCGTGGTGTGCAGCTACCTGTGATTTTGAGCCGGAGTCTCTTAACTTTCCCTGCAACCTGTTATTACCAATTTTTGTCTACCATTTGTTTGGAAATTCATTCATTAACTCTGTCGCTTTATATCCCTTCAACTGATAAAAATTTTTTATCAAAATTTTATCTTGTTCGCTGAAAACCATGTTTACAAACACTGTGGTGATGTCTGCAATGATGTAATTCTAATGCCAGTTTCTCGAGGTAGTGCAGTAACATATTTTAGGTGTGCTGGGTAATGTTATGTACTGTTTTGTTGCAAATTCAACAGACTTCCTACAAGTGAAAGCATTTTGAAAATCAGTTAAGATTTGACTAAATTGTCATCACAATGCGTAATAAAATAATAGGGTGGGACATTTCTTTTTAAACACAGTGTATATGTGTGTATACATGCTGATGACACAAGTTCATTTGCAGAATGCGACTGTCAAAGTGGACTTTGAGTATTCTGCAGTGCATGTTTGCATTCACGTGTCTGATTGAGCTGTGTGTAGTGTGAGAATAGCTCACTGGAAAAAAAGATTAGACCAAGGTGTTAGTCCAGACCGATGAAACCAAAGAGATATGACCAAAGTTCAGATCTAATTAATATTTATGACCAGGGTGTAACTGACATAACAGCCACAGTATTGCAAATATTGTCACAGTCATGTAAAAGTACACTGCTCCTAGGATTGCCATTTTGTTTCTTAGAACAAGCTGATTATCTGAACTAATCATAAGACTGAAGTTTCTGTCTGAACCTTAATTAATGTGCATGACTGGCACAGCACTTCACTTTTTACTTCTGAATTGCCAGTTAGACTGATTTATAGTTTTAGATGTAAACAGGTGATGTATACTTGCTGGTTGTGAATTTTAATTAGGTCTTAACTGTTCTGTTTTCTTACATGTAGACCTTTGGTCTGATGTTTTGATTCAAGTGATCCAATGCAGTAGTAGAGTGAAGTGTGTGATTGGTGTGAACGCCACCTGGTGGCAGCATGTAGACCTTTGGTCTGATGTTTTGATTCAAGTGATCCAATGCAGTAGTAGAGTGAAGTGTGTGATTGGTGTGAACGCCACCTGGTGGCAGTAGCAAGCAACATAGGCATGTGGGCAGAGGTGTGCAGATTGCAGATACATCCATCCACAGATTCGGATCTGCAGCTACTTTCAGTAGCCACAGATATCCACTGATGTGTTTAAGAGGCTCAAGTTGTGTATGTGGATATTTTCATTTTATTAACAACTAGCTGGAGTGACTTGACAAATTATTAGGTTACTGAGTGTGAGTGTTGTCATTACTTTTGTCAGTGGATGACTGGCTGCCTAATTAATTTGATTACTTCGTCGCCACATCTAGGCCTATTCTATGTTTGTGGTGTGACATCACTCGTGACTAGTGCACTGTTGACTGCCGGGGTATTGTGTGATTTTCTAGCTGTAATGTGTGGACCAAAAAATGGATGGTTTTTGTGAAATCTGTAGTTTTCCATGAAATCTTACTATTTTTCCATTTATTTATATATACACTGTGAGGCATAAAAAACTGCACCATTTTGTTTTTGCAATAACTTTATCATATCTTTCTTTATTTGAATACTTATTGGTACACGTAGGCTTAAACGTCATCACTATTATCTTGAACATTTAAATAAAACAGCATATGAAGTGTGAAAATGTATGGACCAACAATGCAGTACATTAGTAAAACATTATCAAATGTTTCAGC
>Ga0049105_1001632_pt1 | contig 10284 bp, 7 predicted proteins | sample WorMetvaBAHAMAS1_FD_61260 | JGI IMG/M metagenome (GOLD analysis project Ga0049105, IMG submission 61260) | Worm MetaG Olavius vacuus BAHAMAS.1 | ecosystem: Host-associated > Annelida > Digestive system > Unclassified | place: Germany: Marburg | collected 2013-04-09 | reverse complement strand
GTGAAGCAGATTTACGACAAAGTAACTTATTTACAGTTTGCCAGAGACGACGGGGGTTGTCATTGACAGAGAAGATAAGATTAGAGTAGTACTGCTTTTTGGACGTGAGAATAAGGTTGTTCGATTCTGCATAACAAACTGGTACGCAAGTCGTGATGGGTCCCCAGAGCCAGCCTATTGAAAAGTAAGAAAGTCAGATGATTTCTAAACGGCGCTCCTAACTAAGGCGTCACAAAGCTCCGCGGTCCCAAACACCGAACAGATGGGTCTTCAACAACCGTTTAAACTGTCCGAGACTGTCGCACTGCCGTAGATGGACTGGCAACGTGTTCCACAGGCGTGGTCCAGTCGCAAAACACCGGTCGCCAAAATTGTTATTTGAACGTCAGACGACGCACATCGCTGTGTCGGTCGATCGGAGTCGGCGCGTGCAGACATCGGAAGTAAGCCGACAGTCGTCTGCCAGATACGCCGGTGCCTGGCCAGTCAGACACTGGAAGACCAGGACGGCGATCTTGAAGATCTAGAATAAAGCCGGGAACGACTGGCGTGACGGCCAGCGCTGATTACCGCCTTTTCTAGAATACGTTTTAACGTTTCTTGTATTCTTCCACGAACGCGTTTTCGCATCTACGAGCCAAATATCGTAACTATAGGTTCACATTTGTAGAAATGGCGTCCCAAAACGCAAATTCGGCCACAAAGTAATTTTAATGCTTGCGGAAGGGCAAAGTCCTGTTGTCAGCAAAAATAAACAATACTCAAGACAAGAATTACCGAAGTTTTCACACGGCTTCACAACGACATCGTCGACGGACATCGAACTGTAGCCGCATGAGCTTCGACGTCCTTCCACGACCACTTGATGAACTCCGCTTGGAAGCCTGGAAATCAGCCGATCCCAGACGGTGCGTTCAAGACCTTCAGTCGATGCCAGAACGGTCTTTTCTTTCTCCTCGTCGAACACGATAATCGATATCACGGATTTGCTGACAATGCTCGTGGACTGCGACTGGAAGTACAGTTCTAGGCACATGCCCGTCGTGTTTATGTACGGCGTTCGCAGACGCGCGAAGTATCCAGGTCGAGAATCCGTCGACAGCATGTTGGCGTAGTTCCCAAACACTACACAGATCAGCAATCCGTCGCACCAGTACAACGTGGTGCACAGAAACGTCGAAATTCAGTTTTGATAATTACTTTAAGTAAGCAAGTAAGTACGAAAATTTTAACACAGCTCTTGAAAATAACAAACAAAACAACCCCTGTGCCGTAAAGCTGAGCTGTCAGCACAGCTATTAAGCATGTAAGATGACCTATAACTCAGTAAACTGTAACTGTAACTAAAGTATTAATATTGCGCTTCCTACTAAAAGACCGGAAGCGCATTACAGAGTCATTTACATATATTCAGCGAAGCCCCGGCTAAATAAAACAGTTTTAAGACGGCGTTAGAATGGCCTAGTTTTTTATTTGTGATCAAAGTTCATCATGCATGCAGGATTACAAGTCTTCACATACAACGGTCATGATTTGTGCCATCCTTGTTAACACACGGACTCACAGATACACAGACAGCCTTTGACCGGTTATACTATTAGCTCAGCCAGCTGATAAAAAACAGTATAAAAAGTCATTAAGCGTCCCAAGCCCGCAGCCTCACTCGAGCAAACACCGTGCCTTCATCAAAAGCCTTAAATCACCCATCAAAAGGCAACGTGTTCCACAACCGCGGAACGGCAACAGCGAACGACCGATTTGTAGAATTTTTGCACTGATTCAAATTTGAATCAATTCTCGACATATTGGTAGTGACTGTGAGATGTTCCACGTCGTACTAAATCTGTACCTCATACGCCGAATGTTCTCCACGTTGGTTTCCACTTTAACCGGGTAGTGTGCGTATACCCATTTAAGGTAGGTTTGGCATCTCATAAAAAGTATGTGGAGAATTTCGTAGCGATAAAAACAGTATAAAATACAAAAATGTCAGAGATTTGGCTGAATTATGATCCAAAGTAAACTGACACTTTCACGGACGGTGATGTACACGTATATTACAACTAATAGCCTACTATACATAAAATATAATACATAAAGTAAACTCAACTCTGATATACGCTACTGTGTGATCTAATATTGCCGATAGCGATCGAACTGGTGTGGGTACTTAAACTACCACTGCTTGATGTCAAGCTTAACTGATGACTTACAGCATTACTGTTGTACATGTAGGGTTATATATTTTATATGTTACCTTTGTTATATAATGTTATACGTTACCTTGAAAACTGTTACAGAGTACGTTCATTACTGACCGTTGTTCATGGTGTTGTCAGACACAAATCCGTTGCCATTCACTATTTGCCAAGTTTCTGATGCACTGTCGTCATAACTTAGCAGACAGTTTCTATCTCCTTCATACGAGCACGTGAATGTATTCTCACCTACAACCACCAGAATTTTATAACCAAATATATTCCTCCATGACAGACTGTAATGCTCATAAGTCTTTCGTTTACATTTTTGTTAATTTTCAGTTTTATTCTGCAGCACGCGAAGCGTCGACTTCAGAACGTACGTAATGCATTCGGCATCGTATCATGATGCATCGATTGCCATCGCTGACACGAGAAACGATTTTCAGACGCTACAGAACACCTGTTTGGCAAACTTGGCATGCAGTCTTAAGCAGACCCAAACCAAAATAATTCACACGAGTAGCTAGCTACACGTGCATGACAACTGCATGACTCATACTGATTCTATAAATGGACATCTAACATTACTAGCCAACAGGCCTAACGTTCCAACGAACTTATGCATGCTCAATCGTTTTAGTCTACTATTGTATGGGACATTATTTTATCTTACATCACTTACTTTAGGCCTACCCACTGCATGTATACTGTTGCGTTTTTGTTTGTCAACGGTCAAATAAACGGAAGTAGTAGTAACAGAAGTAGTAATGACATCAAACTTCGTGCTATGTTGAGTACAATACCGTTCAAAATACAAATTCTCGCACATATTTCAACAGAAGACTAGCATCTCAACGCTAGAATACAGAACAGAAGATTCTACATCTTTCAACATTTTCAAATTGACGATACTCAAAAGTAAAATATCGTCAGCGTATAACAATATACCGACCCAAATGTGCCGCACATAACATCCGTACCTACACGATTGAACTTTGTTAACTATGTAAATCGCAAACAGATAAGGTTTGCGATAAACAGATAAACCGCCTTGTCGTATACCACAGCTTTTACTAAACCAAGTAGAAAATATATTGCACCATTCCGCGCAAGTCATACTTAGTGAAAACCATCTTTCTAAGAGAAATAACAAATTATTTGGTGTACGCTTTTCCATTAATTTTAAAAATAATCATCTACTTCACTCTCGGTTAGAAGCGATGCAATAAACAAACGTTTACTAACCGAGACATCGTCGTCGTCGATAGAATTCGAAGCCAGATGAACTGTTGAATGAAAGACCAGCGGATGTCACCCACTCGCCATTGTAAGGAGATAGCTCACACTTCTGCAGGCGTCTGTTGTAGAGAAACCCGCTGCATGTCAGGTCGTAGGTTTCAGAGCACAGTCGACGACACATCGATCTCGTGGTGTCGCCCACTTCGATTATATCAAAGTCTTCCGGAATCATTCCAATGTTTTCGTGCAACACGTACTCGTCACAAGTGTCTGTCACAACATGACGTCGACACTTCGCTGTGTGTTCTCTTTCTCATTAACGGAATTCTTACGAGAACCTTTTGAATTAAACGTTTCGTCACGAAAAATTATCCATTAAGCGCGAAGTTTACAGCAATGAACGTTCAACGTTAAACGAAGAGTTTGCGTCCGTCGATAGAGTTACATTTAACCAGCTTACACTGCGCATTTACATGATCTTTCCATCGCGTACAAACATAACTACTCGCTTGCTGGTGCTTATATGTCATTGTAAAATCTACTACATCACAAAATACTGCACTTCAAAATAGTGAACGAGACCTGCCAATATGAGCTAATAACGACAATAATAGTCCCCATAATTATTTAATTTAAACCGTTCAAAGAGAAGTATAGAAATACCATGTGTTTCCTGAGTGGTGTACTCAGAACTGCCAAATACTTCGTACATTCCGTTTTTTTGCATCTCAGTCAGTCTGCAGCCAGATGACAAGAACAGTCGTATAAATCATATAACTTATTACTACGGTTGTTTTTGTTGTTGTTGTTGTTGTTGTTGTTGTTGTTGTTGTTGTTGTTGTTGTTGTTGTGAATATATAGGCTTACTGTTTAGAAGTATGCTGTCACAAAGATATTGCATGACATTTTACACAGTAAAAATATACAGTGGTATGCAAAAGCCTGGAGTTAGCTGTAAATATGTAGAAAAGGTGGCAATTAACGCCGCAGTGCCACTTGAGGCTTCCCGCCTCGCCAATCATTATCGGTTTTGTCTATGAGGTCGGCTCCGGGAACGTGTCGCGCACTTGCATACCAATTTTCCCCAAATTCAGACAGTCTGCAGCTGAGTTATCACCATTTCATTTAACCCTTTTTACGCGCTGCAGCAATGCAAGTGCGTACTAGCCAGGAGAGGGTTGGGTTGGGCAAGGTTTAACGTCCCACTCGACACATTTTAGGTCATTTCGGAGACGGTGGGGTGGCTGCGGCATCAGCCAGGATTGTAGCCACAGTCAGAGCCCACGGTGTATGGGTGTTGAGTAGTGTGTGCGCGACCACTGTGGATAACAGTGGTGTGTATGTGAATTATTTGAAAGGCATTGTGTCTGTATGTTTTAGATGCCCGGCTAGGACTGTGGGTTTCTCTGGTACACGCCTTTACTTGTGCATCTACAACCAACCAAGCTGAGCGACGCTCAAGTGCTGCCCACCTCCTGGCTAGGTGGGAGCACGAGAGGACTACAGCCTGGTGGTCACGTGCACAAGAAGGCGGTCCATCTGTTATCCCTACAGCCGGCATCCATTACAAGCTCAGGCGCCTGAGTGTAATGGCCTGTCACAGTTTAGAGAGGACACAGGCAAACCCTCTGTGCCTGTCCGAGAATTTAATCTCATAGCATGCCCGCTAGTCCAATCGAGCCGAGAAACTCCTTTCCAGACCTGGATTTGAACCCAGGCCGGCGAGAGCCATCAGCCCGTCAGGCCATGGCACTGTGGCCTATTCAGTGGCGTAGACCACTGAGTCACCGAGGACCTAATTCCCAAGGTCGTAGTATAAAACTTTCCAAGTTGACGTTAAAATTCTCAAACTACCAACATGATTAAATAAATATATACAATTGCAGTACACAGATTAAATTGACGATTGTCGTATTTTGCCGTTTTTCCCAACACTCAGCGTGATTACTGCTTTACTTTAGTGGTACTTAGATATCCTGTTAAAAGATTAATACTTCTAATTTTCTGGTAACAACAACGTTTCGTGCACAATTCGTCTTTCACTTATATATTTGTCAAAGCTTACCCACGCTGCAGCGCGGTTTGTCTGCGACAGCTGACCTACTTGTTAATATGGCTGCGGTCCGCCGTGTTCATTTTCATCGGAAGTAGATTTCAACCATTTGAAGGCTTCGGGGCTAAATTTTCTATCCACGCACCAAATTTGGTGACAGAGAAGCGGACGTACACGGAGGGAAACTCTTAGCAAATGCTACATTTTGCGGCGAAAAACCAGGTAGGCCAAAAGGGATGTGCGGGAGCCTTCCGCAAGCGGTTCAGGGGTCTCACCTGTAATAGGCCACCTTGCAATAGTTGGAAGGTCTTATGGTTTCTTTTGCCGCTGTCCTTTTTTGCCGTTCAGACTCCAATTTCCAAGACGGCCGATCAAAAGTATATCGGCGATTGGATCCTGGGTGTGGCACAAAAACTGACTCATACATTTCGCCCGTCCCTCCATACTTTTTACAGGGGGTCGGAAAACCCGAAATTTGGCCTCGATTTGTCATGAACTTCCGTCAGTCGTGCGCGAATGCGATCGTGGCTCTTGATATTTGCCGGTTATAGAGCATGGAGATTACAGAGCGGGCCACAGGACGGAAGCGATCCAAATCCACAGTATTCATAAGTACAATAATCGCCTTTCCCAACGAACGTTTTAATTTTCAGAAAATTGTTGCTCAGTTTCTAAGTGAAAGCGCGTCAAATGCGACGGGGTCGAAATTGAAGCCAAATTTTGCTCCTTTTACTCTTCTCTGCCCTGTAAAAGTTAGAGGAGGGTGAATGTTACGAGTTCATCCAGGACCAAACCTCCGGTATACTTTTGCCGGGGCGCTGCTGCGCGGGCTGGGCTAGGTGTCTTCCAATGATTAAAAATGGTACCATTAGGCTAAAACATAAATGCTTTCTAACGTTCTAACGACCTTAACAAAAGGCAGTTAAAATGGCAATGCATATCGATGAACTGTCATTCAAAACAATGCACACTGTATTGTGGAACTTGTTTGTAAATTAGTACTGATTATCTGACACCAAATATTATATCAGTTGGGGATACGAGACGGGGCATCCTCCTGCTGAAATAATGGAACCAAGCCCATATCCCGCCGTTGACGCCTCAGGCCATGTGCTCCATGCTTGTCTCGATCGCCCCGTTGTCGTGAACACTGCTTCGGCCGCTATTCAGCCTTACACTTCCTTGACATTGCCTGTCTCGATGTTGAAACGCTTGTTTGGAAATCTAAAATTTACAGAATATTGTCGAACCGTGAGATGAATAGGCCTAATGCTACATATGCAGCAGTCAATCCTTTACCTGTACGGATTTTGGTTGCAGACGGTGACAGCCGGAAATTGCAGTATGTGTTTGAAATCCACACTGACGTCGACGTTCTTGGGATGCGCTAAGAGGTAACTAATTTTACTAGCGATGAGGTACGTGAAGAGACTGCAAGAAGTGAGGATGATCAGCAACCAAAAAATTCTAACAACAACCAACACATACCACGACGGTCTATTATACGGGTTTGACCAGAAAAAGTGATTAAAATGCCAAATACAAACACAAAACATCTGTGTAATGCGCTCCCTACAATCAAAACGACGCTGCATTTCATGTACATTAAGCTCTCCTATAGGCGATACCGAATAATTACTTCTTCAAATGTCTTTACCTCCGCCAAGGAGATTATGATTTGTAATATCCGGCGTTTGTCATTACTGCTAGCAACTTCACGTAAAAAAAATACCGATCGGACATTCACGAAAACTTTAGAGAAATGTATATGTGGGTAAGAAAATACTGATTAAATCTTGGGAGACAGCCGCATCTGAATCATAAAGTCTAAAAACAAATTTCAACTTCGCAATGTTCAGCAGCGTATCACACCGTAAATAAATAAACCAACACGAGTCATTTTTTCACAATTTGGTTTCGTCTAGGGTATGGGCTCTCCCCAGTGCTCTTGTTTTAAAATGCAAACACCGGGCTCTAAAAAGATAGGCTAAATACAGTGAATTTAAAACTGTTTTATAGTTCACTGTGTTCGAATTTAGATACCATAAAAATAGGTAAAGCCTTTTTCAACATGGTGTTTGCATGTTGCATATATGTATGTATATGCAAAGTGGGCGCATACGCAGCACATAAGAACATAAACAGTAAACACTGCATTTCTGAATAACTATCGCTCTAACGATCACTGCTTACTCAGTAAGTGGAAACGTGCTACGTTGTGTAGAGACTACATCTATGCGACATGAAAACGCTGTGTTGAAAAAGGGTTTACATACAAATTAATTACAATGAGTAATCAATCATTGACAGTATCAGAACTTAAGGTATAATATAGCGACACATGAGCAGTAGTATTACAGCAAAATAACAGGGAAAATGTAGGCTACTGAATCGGACAAGAGTTAGTCCTCAGATTGTTTTGAAACGAATATACCTAACATGTACAGCTGCGAACGCTTTATGATCAAACTTCCGTTTACAAAAGAACATGGTCGAAGAGTGTCACGGCAGTACGTCCAGAATGGTGCATGACATTGAAAGTAAGCAACTGTAGTAACTTGTCTTACAACAAGTGGCTCAGCTATCGCAGAGACCGCGCTGCAGGGTGGGCCAGTTTTGACCAAAAGGGGAAGACGATATTCTACGCACAGTATAGGTCCATCTTTAGCTACTTTGACGTAATCGGCTCCAAGCTATCGAATTCGGTGAAATAACGCAAAATCAGGACTATTATGCCGTTCAAGATCATTCAAGGTCACCTATTTCGGTACCAATCGAAAGCTCATATGCGACTTCCTATTAGTGATTAATGATAACTTAGGCCTACATCCTATCTCGTACCGTTTCGAAGTTATTTATCCCAGATTATTGTTCAAATTTTGGACGAAAAAAGCCACTGCGTTTTTGAGCCCGATCTGGGGGCTTAGAGGCAATGTACGTCGTTAATCTTAGGTTCATTGGAAAACCATTAGTGGACTTCCTATTCGTGTTAATTGAACTTTTTTGCTACGTGTTACGGCTAAGGCGCTACGAGCGAATATCGATTGGAAATCAGCGTTTTTGAAGGGGTTGGTCAGTTTCGGCCAAAATTTCAGGTAGAAGAAAACATCTCTTTTGCACGTTTAGATAGGCCAGTGATTGCCGTACAACTTCCTGGTTGACAGTATCTCACACAAGGAAACTTTGTAGCAGACTTTCTTCAAACGAAGTGAAATTTTTGAAGGAAAACGGCCGTTTTGCGTTTTCGAGTTCCGCTTTTGGAGCCTAGAGACAACGTACACTGTTCATCTTAGGCTCATTGGAAAGCGCCTAGTGGACTTCCTATTAGTAATAATTGAACTTTTTTCGCTAGGTGTTACGGCTGATGCGCTACGAGTGAATATCGATTGAAAATCGGCGATTCTGCGGGAACAGGGTCAGTTTGGCCCAAAGTTTCAGATGCAGTGAGTCGTCCCCACCAACAATTCTTCTTATCTGAAAACTATGATGATCGCTCTTTCATACTGTATAAAAAATAACAATATGGGTAGAAGTTTCTTTCGTTTTTTTCACAGTTCACGCGTTTGACAGATGAACGGACGGACAGACATTTTTCTGATGGCTAATACCGCCCTGAATAGTACGCAGCGCGGTAAATGAGTGATTATTTTGTTTCTAGGCCTGTCCATGTCACTCGTGGGCACTCCTACAAACTGTTTGTTCCCCGTACAGTAATGTTGTCAGCACTAGGAAACACTACTTCTGTCAGAGTGGAATAATAATACTGTGTGATGATTGATTTCAGCACACTAAGTCTATTCAAATGCTCTCTCAGACGCACTGATTTGTCACTCAATTTTAAATAATTTTGATTAGCTAATTGTAAAAGTTTTTCTAGTTTTACTGACACATTTGTTGCTCATTACAGTGGTTTTATTCCAAATGTAATTTCTAAGTTTAATGTGCATTTATTATTTGTGTATGTTAATTTTCTAAGTGATATGTAAGTGATGGCTAAACGCCATCCTTTAATCACCTGTAGTACTTTTTTGTATTGTGTGTACGCTATTTGTGAATTGCTTTAATGTACTGGATGCTACCAAATGTTCAAATAAATAAATAAATTGCAATGAAGCTAGTATTGCAGGAAATAACGAAGTAAACGTTGCAATAAGTGGGTAAACACAACTTTTAGGTTGGATATTTTGATGCAGCAAAGCGACTCAGTTTGATTTGAGTACTGCAACATTTTACTTTCACTTCATTACTTTTCCGTGGTGGTTTACACAGAAGGCACGAAGTAGTATAGCGGTTATTTTACTGTACCTGCGGCCTAAGAATTTGGTGGGTTCGGCAAGAAAGCGAATGCCGTGCATCGTGGTGGCGGTGGCGAACTCGGTCACGAGCATCAGCCATGGTCGATCGTATTGCTTCTGCACCATTGTTTATCTGATGCGCAACACTAAACAGCAACACTGACCATTCTTTGGTCTCCACATATATACACATTTCTATTTTCTACATGCTGTGAGCTTGTGATGCTAACAAACTTAGACCTGTTGCGGGAATGCTCTGTGCTGGGTTGTGTGACACAATGTTCACAGTCAGCAGCACACTCATATGAGCTGTTCTTTCAGGTCCAGCAGATTGGGTTTGTCACATTGGCACCCTTACACCATGCATAGAGGCGGATGCCTAGAGTTGTATTATTGTAACATGGTGGAGTGGTCCTGGTGGGATTCAAGCCTTATCTGAAAGACCAACTGGTTTCCTTCAGTGCTTTGACACTGTTGGTTTGGTCATATGACCTGT
>Ga0049105_1001631_pt1 | contig 10293 bp, 6 predicted proteins | sample WorMetvaBAHAMAS1_FD_61260 | JGI IMG/M metagenome (GOLD analysis project Ga0049105, IMG submission 61260) | Worm MetaG Olavius vacuus BAHAMAS.1 | ecosystem: Host-associated > Annelida > Digestive system > Unclassified | place: Germany: Marburg | collected 2013-04-09 | reverse complement strand
TCTAAAGATCTCGAGCAAATCAGCTCTGTTTCGTCTTTCTTCAAGACTCCACAATCCTAGTTTACATAATCTGTCTTCATATGGCAACGATTTCAAATCTGAAAACATTCGCGTAAATCGATGTTGGACTCGATCAACACCCTGCTTGTCAGCACTCAGCAGCCGTGGTGCATCCCACCAGGCACTGACTGCGTAGGCCATCTTGCGAAGAATGACTGACTCAAGATTAGATATATAGTTGTAGGGTTTGACTTCCATGCTGTGATTTCTGACTCCATCCTGTCAAATGCGATGGAACAGCGGGGCCACGTACGGGGCGTACTCCCCGCAATGTTTAAATTTTAAACTGTGGTGACGAACGCATGTTTTTCCCAAATATTTTCCTAAATTAGCTTAAAAAGTGCACGTTGTTCAAACTTTCAGTGACTGTCCGACAGGTACTTCTGTCGTTGATTTCAAATAAATAAATAAATAAATAAAAATGTTTGTTTATTTATTATGCCTCGGCACCAACAGTATCGTAGGCGAAAGGCATTGTGTTATCGGTCGTCCGGCCGGCCTGCCGTCCGTTTTTCGTCCCAGTCCATTGTCCGTCCGTCCGTTCTCAGTTAACATGATTCGCGCCGCGCGATATCTCTTTACTTAGTGGAGGGATTTCAATGAAACTTGACACGAATATGCATCATGTGAGTGGTCATTGCTGAAACAGGTTCTCAAGGTCAAACGTCAAAGGTCAAGGTTACAGCGAGACTAAATCGTCCACTTTAAGCCAGAAGGGCGTATCTACGATTTTGACCCAAAATGACTTAATACAAAAACGACTCAGTACGACATTCTGCACGTGTCAGAACGATGTATCTATAAACCATAGATCGAGAATTCGTTACTTCAGCAAAAAAAATTCGCGAATTTTAACGAATTTTCCAAAATTAAAAAAATTCGTAAAAATCCGTACAAAAATTCGTTGAATGCCTGAGTGGGCGTGGCCTTCCAGTGGAATAGTTTACTTATTTAAATGAGCTCACGGTTTCATGTTAATAAAAATATAAAACAAACTTACAAAGGCGGTTTGCAGTTGCACTTTACAGTGATCTGTTGTACGAATAAATGCATTATAAATGAACGTTAGATTCCAGATTCCAGAACATCAAAACAAGTTAAACATCTATGATTTGGAAAATTGCGAATTTTTTGCGAATTTTTTTTTCAGCCAAAAAAAATTCGTAAAATTCGTTAAATTTTAAGAATTAAAAAAATTCGTAAAATTCGAATTCTCGATCTATGCTATAAACTATTATCATGGAAGGTACAATGCTGACAATAAATAAGTATTCTTAATGTGCAGTATTCGTTAAGGATTAGACCTGCCAAGCTGGATAAAACCGATGTCTGCATGCTATCACTGAGTGGTTCTCGGTGTTAGAATCATTTTGATGTGCTCTGTATTCTTATTGTTTGAAGCAAAATTCTTATGCAATATAGTACTCACGGTGGGATAGCATAGAGAATTCCTTGTGAATGCCCTTCAGACGATTAATAATATTAATATTCACTGCGTAGCGTTCTTCGTGTATGGCACAATTGAAAACTGTCGGCGGCAAAAATTATTGGTGGGGGGCGACCCCTTGTACCTGAAATTTTGGATCAGTGACCGATTGCCGATTTTCGATCTATTTTCGCTCGTAGCGCCTCAGCCGTAACAGCTGTGTGAAAACTGTCAGGGACAAAGTTATAAGGCATTCATTGGCCTAACTATCGGTGCAAAAATGATTGGTTGGGGACGACCACTTCTACCTAAAATTTTGAGTGAAAGTGACCGCGTTGGAGCGAAATTTGAACAATAAGCTGCGATAACTCCGAAACGGTACGAGATAGAATGTCAGTTACTATTAATCACTAATGGGAAATCGCACACGGGCTTTCGATTGGTACCGATCTTGATGACCTTGAATGACCTTGAACGCCGTAATAGCCCTTATTTTGCGTTTTTTCACGGAATTCGATAGATTTTCAGGCCGATTATCTCACAGTGGTTGAAGATAGACCTAGCCTATAATGTCCGTAAACTATTGTCTCCCAGTTCCAGTCTTCTACTTTTGGCAAAAACTATAATGCACCCTGCAGCGCGGTCTCTCTGCGATAGCTGAGCATCTTGTTATTCTTTTATGGACGTTTACAATTATGGTTTGCGGCGAAAAAAAAATATAAAAAACTACCCGAAACGGGGAAACCACTGCGCCACAGCAGTACGCATGTTGCAATGATAGCCAGTTGTAAGCCTGAACAAGCAATTTACTGTTTTGTATAATGCGTTAAAGGCGTAGACACTAGACAGGCGTTAAAAGACTAGACGGATTGTAAAAAACATAAAATGCGGACATAAAAGTGTCTGCTATAAGCGTTGACACTTGTTAGGATTTTTTTTAGGAAGGAGAGAACGAACGGCATTTCAATGGTTGAAAACACCCAAGGCGAAGCGAAGACCATGGTAAGCGCGTCAACCCTATACACATGACACCGCTGAAGTATATGCGAAATCACCCTTATACAGCTAATGTACGCTCGTCAGCCATATACTGGTGATTTCGTACTTGGCCCATAATATTGGTAGAAAATGTAGGTTTCCTACAATATTTTGGTGGCACTATTTTGTCAATTTCTTGTAGCTATTTGGAGTATGTAGAACTATACCAACTCGAACTAAAGCTGAAAATACTCATAGCGAACAGTGGTTAATGGCGCCATCTTGCGAATGCTTTTTAATCACCGATGCGAAAATGATTGATGGGGGACGACCACTTCTACGTGAAAATTTGTCGGTGGCGATTATGCGATTAATATGAGGTAATATGACCTAACGCAGTAAACGTCACACTATACAAATCCATCAATCAGCGAAGTTGGAAAACGCCAAGTAGTTACAACAAGAAGCTCAGCTACCGCAGAGAGACCGCGCATCTCTCTATCGTACGGTGCAGAAGACAATTCGATATGTTGAACCGTTTAGGCGTGGATTGCGAGTTCGGAGTTTGACAGACAAACGGAAAGTCTAGTATTTCTAACAGAGTTACGAGTATAGATGCGCACTACAAATCCTACATCCGGCGTCGCATTGCAAATGAGTGTTGGAACATTTTAGCGGTCTTGTTGTACTCGGTACTGGTACTGGTACTTAAGTTGTACTTAAGTACATTTTTCGGGTACTGGTACTGGTACTTGTACTTGCATACAAAGTACTGGTACTTGTACTGGTACTTGAATCTTTAGTACTGGTACTGGTACTGGTACTTGTAACAAAGTACTTGTTGCCAAGAAGAAAATTTTATTATGTTGTTGAGACGCTGCAGGTGTAGCAACTAGCCAGCCAAAACCAAAAAATACGGTTGTGACTGATTTCACCACACTTTGTGTTTGAAGTTCATTACTGTTTGTTTTTTAAATATGAAAGATACCACAACTTTTACTTTGTGCAACTGTAATGTAACTGAGTGCCGATAATTTATACACAGTACTTATACTGGTACTGGTACTGGTACTTGAAGGTGAGGTACTGGTACTGGTACTGGTACTTGAAGGTTAGGTACTGGTACTTGTACTGGTACTTGGACCACTGGTACTGGTACTGGTACTTGTTTGTTGAGTACTTGATACAAGACTGCATTTTAGACATTGACGGCTCAACTGATAGGCCAAGTTGAAGTGTTGATGAACGTTAAGCGAGTAATTTTTAACGTCTGTGTCGTTGTCTCAGAATATTCCAATGATTGTCCGTGGCAGACTATCGTTGAACGTATTTAGTCCACATACACAATAGACTTGGCTCTTTGATAATTCGCAAACTGTAAACATGTTTACGCATGTCTATGTGCGATCTCTCTTCTGCGACAGTCTTCAAACTCGGACACGTAGGCCTAAAGTTTACGCATGTCTATGAAGACCGAAGACTGTGTCCCGACTCTCAAACAGCGACTGTAATTGACAGGAAGGGATCCACTGTTGATGCAGCGCATCCGTCACGCGTCTGGTGTTGCGTGTCTGTGTTGCTGGGAGATATATGTGACAATGTGGGGGACACGCATCTCTTCTGGACACACGGGACGTCACGCCAAGGCGGGGTCAAAGGCACCAACATTTACTTAATAAATAATGCCATAAATATATAAATCATTAAAGTATAAAATGATCAAATCATCAGTATCATGGACGGTCAGTGTCAATAGATTTATATAGCGCATAATCGCAAAGCCTCTAATGCGCTGTGTAAGCTAGTAGAACGAGAAAAGAAAAGTTTTCAGATCACAACGAACAACGAACACTGTAAAAAGAACGTGTCGGATCTCGAAGATAGTCTGGTAACGAGTTCCAGGCTACCGGGCCAGCAAGTAAGAAAGTAAGTAAGTAAGTATATTTGTAGAGCGCATTGTCCAAAAAGCTCTAATGCGTTATGTACACGAGTAAGCTGAAAATAAAAATGTCTGCAGTGAACGCTTAAAGGAGTCTCTGCTGATGGCTGGATCTCTCAGACTGTCTGATAACCAGTTCCATATCCCAGGGCCGGCCACAGAAAAAGCCCGCCGACCATAACTGCTGAGACGATAACGAGGCACAACGAGAAGACTTCGGCCAGCCGTAGAAAAGGCCCGCTGACCGAACATCGAACGCCGGTGTCGTGATACGAACAGATGACGGCAGTCGGCGGACCGCAGATGCTGCCGACGAGCAATGTCTGAGGTGTGGACGCAGCAGTCCGTCATCGATGAACCGTTGCACACAGCTTACATGTATACTGCACCCATTGGACAACGTCCAGCCAGTGCAACTCGTCGTGCGGTAGATTGGCGAGTCCGAGATCACGCTTCCGCGTGTCGCTGACCACTATCACAAGAGGTTGCAAACATTTTCATTTTAGGCCTACGTGCCAGAAATATCAAATATCCCCGACAATTACTGTTTGGGCCAATTGTACTACATGCGTGGCCCACTCAACTAATTTTTGGTGGACCATAGCCTAACTGGCACAGCAGCCTATAGACCTACTTCTGGTATTGTGATATCATAATAGCTTGGAATGAGACTAGTAGGTGGGCGGATCAAGATTGATGAAACACCACTGTTATTTCCTAAAATACTTCGGCATACATCAAGCAGCATGTTACTAGCATCAAAATGCTATTTTTAATTTTTTTTTCTTTACAGTAGAAACGATATGGATTCTTTGTACTCTGAGTTGTTCTTCATAAATTGTTCTTGAAGTGCACTTTGCATTTTGCACAAGAATAAAGTTGTCTTAATTTCGTTTTAATTCTGAGTCGAATATCTTGATACGTCTCATGTGTAAATATTGGAGGTAAACAATAAGGAAGCAAAAAAAATACAGCAAATCATGCCTCTTAGTTTCTGAGAAATTTTAGTTTTCTTAGGCGGTTATTTTGGCGGTTATAGCGCACCATACAATATCATGTACATACAAAATAAACAGAAAAAAATCTAATTGTGGTTCCACCCTGGTGTTTCCATAAAGTAACACCTTTCCTTTATATATTGCCACATCACCACCAACTGCTCATATTTTTCGCACATTTTAATATTTGTATCTGAAATACAATTTGTGATTTTTGTACGGGCCTCAATAAAATGCATTTACTGCAAAACATATTCGCTCAGTCCGTTGTAATAACCGTTTAGTGCAGTACCACACTCATCAGTTCGGAGTTTATTTAGGCCTACTCGCTAAGCCTATCTATCTCCTCTTTGGAATCGCAGCGACCAAACCAGAGAATTTAACAAAAAGTTTCTATCCGTTAAGTTAAATGTATTAGGAAAATAACGAAAAATTGTTTCCTGAAGATAAAACAAAAATAAGATCGAAATTTTTTACAGAACAATAATAATAATAAGCACACAAATTATTTTGGGAAAATAAAAATAAAATTAACACTAAAATTAAATATTCAGAACGAAAAATAGTAGCATTGTGACTAAAATACATGTGCAAAACGGTGCTGTTTAATTAATCATCTAATTATAATTAATTACTTGTAGCTAATTAGTCAGATCATAAGCTAATTCTAATTCTAATCAACTTTTGAGCTAATAATTATAATTAACATACGTGTCTTCGTTAGAAGTTTAATTCGATATACTTTACAATCGAAATAATATTGCTCGACACGCCTGTTTATGTATTTCCCAGTAATTGAAAATTAGTATTCTAAAACAGGGTATCGACTTAACCGTCTTACCGTGACAACAGCAACCCATTCCAGTTTCGGTTTATTTTTTTCAACTTAAACGGTTGGATTGACGAACTGCAAACTGAAGATATATCTAATTAGTTTCAACTTTTGCTAATTCTAAGTAGTTAGCAACGAAGCTAATTAAAAACAGCACTGGTGAAAAGTAGACCTAATCGGCACAACATTGGTCCCGACTGCGTCACGTGGTCATTGGCTTCCATGAAATAAGCGACGAGACACGACACGATGACCAGTAGGCGACCGTATTCGCAAGTCGTGCAGACCGACAGATATCAACCCGGCGGCAGTTCGCCCGGACAAGCCTACGTACGACTGCAGAAACAGCTTTCTTTCGTGTCGTCTTCGCCGATTTCGATTTTATTCGACACGCTTAAGTCGTTTTCTGAAATCGGTAAGTAACTCGTGTTAAAATTTTAACTGCATTTTTAAAATATTTTTGTCGGTTTTCTAACGTTATTTATTTACCGCTTCGTCAATTATGTGTGAGATCCGTGACATGTAGGCTGCCCGCGATGAATGGATGATTATAATTAATCACCAGTGTCTAACTCAACTCAGCCTTCCGCCCTCCATAAGACGGTAAATGAAATTTAGGGGCGGGGGCATCTCCCGTCCTCCGTGGCGGATACGCCTATGTATCAAAATCACTGTCTTTCCACTGTTTTCAAGTTTTTTGGGTGAAAATGTATCTGCTCCGTAGCTTTTGCATTCAGGAACTCTGCGTAAAGACAGTGTACGAGGTCGTCTATATTTACAGTCTATGTGAGCTGGAAGATTTCACCTGCCAAAAATGCAGGTATCGTTGTTCAGGTGCAGCAATAATAAATGGCGGAAGGTGGGTGTACATGATAGCAGTCTGCCTACCTGCCTGTACAGGTATAGACATGGTGTACTTCCATGTTATTTACACCCGTTGTGTGTATTTGACATTCATTATCTGTCCAGTTTAGTCAGTTTCCGCAACAACAATATTTTGTTAAACATTCTTTGCAGAAGTGCAGTGAAATTACACTACGCTAAATATAACAAATGAAAGGGGGCGCCAGACCAACTGCCAAAAAACTGGTCATGGTTGTATGAATTTGCAAGTAATGGAATTTGGCTGTAATTAAGTCGTCTCGGAATTTGCAAGTGTTGAAATTTGAACGTTTAGCCTGGTGTGGAATTTGCAAGTATTGAAATTTGAACGTTGAGCCTAGTGTGGAATTTACAAGTAATGGAATTTGACAGTAAAGGTAACACACATGGAATGTGCAAGTATAGCGGAATCTGTCAGTAAAGGTCTAAATGAAAACTAGATGATTATTTATGTTGTACCGAAATTGGTGATATTCGGCTAGATTTGTTGGAACGATTTGAAAATGCAATGGATGTCCTCTGCGCACTAGTGCTAGTGTCATATGGGAGTTTCTGTCGATGACGGCCTGTGCGGCAGATAAGACTCGCATCAGAAATGTCATATGCTATATATATAGCGAAAGGCTTAGGTAGCGAAAACCCAGTGCAGAGACCTGCTGTTAGCACCGCTGTGACTGTAACACGCGAATGTGGAGGCCGAACCACAAAGACTGCAGTATTATGGCATTATGGCTGATTAAGTCGCCGCTTCTTAACGCCGACGTACAAAGCCTTGAACTGAAACGGCAGCGAAAAGAATTCGATAACGACATGGAATAAGTAACGAAGATATTGTTGCCCGGAACTGGTAGACGACACATGATGGAAATTAAGTGATCACCGTTGTACGTGTCTGTATTATCATTGATCACGCCTCTGACGTGATTGTTCTAAACATAATAATAAAAATATACAATAAATAAATGAATGCTATGATTTGAAGCGACTTATCAAGAGTTCCATTAAAACTTCGTTTAGTTGTAACTACAATAAAGAATGCAGCAATTCTTAAAGTCAGAGAGTGCTGCGGCATTACATTGTGAATGTGAAATTCAACTTTTTACGTATAAACATATTTTCACGCGACATTCAGCTTACCGGCCGATTACGATCGACGAAAACTAGATGACGTAGACGTAGTCTAGTACGTGTCGTATATTACGCGAGGACTAATTGTTTAGAATAACTTTTTTTATGCGGTTTACACAATTCACAAACTCCACGACTTTATTATCAGTTGCATAGGTGCGTAATGTTTTAATCCAGCTGTAATCGGCTTCTAACATTCAATAACAAGAATGCCTTCTAATCTAAGGCATGGCCACCCGCGAATGAGCGCCTTGACCCGATGACATTCACATGCAAACTTGACCCTATTCTCTGGAGATATAAGGAATGTGCGAAAATAAACTTCCGTATACGTCAAGGCTTTCGAAAGTGTTATTACAGCTTGCGAATGCTTGCATTTAATTAGGGCTGGTCACTTCCCGTCACGTGAGTGACGAAGATTGCAGTCAGACCATTGGATCCGCCATACCTGAAAACCCCATGCTACACGCAAACCTCATGGCGCTATCTTTTATAAAACCGGAGTTATGGGCGATCGACGTGTACATCGCGGGAATAGGAATTTTCGACCTTTTTTGCTCCTGTGACCTTGACCTTGACCCGATGACCTTCATATACGAACTTGACGCGTACTCCATGGAGACACCGAATGTGCAAATATGAACTTCATACGTCAAGACTTTCGAAAGTTATCCTCTGACAGACATACAGACGGATAGATAAGTTACGCTTGGTCACTTCCGGTCACGTGACAAAAACGACGGTCACACCATTCCATCTGTCGTAGTGGAAAACCACATGCTACACACAAATCTAACGGCTCTATCTTTTATAGAACCGGAGTTATGACCGATCGAAGTTTACATTGCGGGAATAGGCATTTTGGACGTTTTCGGCCGAAATTAGGACTACAAACCACGCCGCTTCGCGATGGACAAATATGTGTTTTTGTGCATTTTATATTTCGCAAAAATGCGTGAAAATTTTTCGTACTACATAATGTCTCTGCACATATAAAACACCTGTGATTTGATTAATGTATATACACGGAGTACTCGAAAACAAGAAGCTCAGTTATCGCAGAGATAGCGCGCGTCGGCGGTCATTCAAGTTCACTGATTTTGGTACCAATCGAAAGCCCGTATACAACTTTCTCTTAGTGATTAACATTAAGTTACATCCTGTTCCGTATCATTTTCAAGCCGTTGAAGAGAAGTGGTCGAATTTTCGCTTTCGGCTAAGGGAGCACCTCTCTTTGACACATTCGTTTAGGGTGAACCATAAACTCACGACTATGAAATTCATCAATAAGAAACCAGAAACATCGCTTTATCGCGTGATTGAAAATATATTCCAGTATACTGAACGGTTTAAGCGTGGATTACGAGTGTGACAGACAGACAGACGGACGGACGGCCAGATAGAACAGCCTTTAGCCGCTCTAACATAGTTAGACGCGCGCTACATCGCCGACTTTCGTTACATTAAGTATATTACTGTCCGGGATTTTGTGTCTTCAAAGTAAATACAGAAAAATAAATAGAAATTTGCGAAGAAGCGTGGTTGGCTGAGTTTGGCCGCAATTCATGACGGTCGAGATGTGGGAAAATGGAATTAACGTCTACGGGACTACGGGTGTGACCAATAACGAACTTTCGTCTGCGCTAACCTGCTTCCAGTGTATACAGCCGCACCAAACAATAACACTTCCCACCAAAACAATTATTCTTAAAAGCTATCGAACTATGTGAACGCATAATGCAAACGATTCACTGCAGATGGACTTATCGTCTCGGCCTATTTTTAGCATAGAAGGAATACGCCTACAGAATTATGCAAGATGCTCAGCTATCGCAGAGAGACCGCGCTGCAGGGTGTGCTATAGTTTTCGCCAAAAGTAGAACACTGGAACTGGGAGACAATATTTTACGGACATTATAGGTCTATCTTTAACCACTGTCATATAATCGGCCTGAGAATCTGTCGAATTCCGTAAAAAACGCAAAATAAGGGCTATTACGGCGTTCAAGGTCATTCAAGGTCATCGAGGTCGGTACCAATCGAAAGCCTG
>Ga0049105_1001630_pt1 | contig 10294 bp, 2 predicted proteins | sample WorMetvaBAHAMAS1_FD_61260 | JGI IMG/M metagenome (GOLD analysis project Ga0049105, IMG submission 61260) | Worm MetaG Olavius vacuus BAHAMAS.1 | ecosystem: Host-associated > Annelida > Digestive system > Unclassified | place: Germany: Marburg | collected 2013-04-09 | reverse complement strand
TATGATGTTTGTAAAATATTGTCTCCCAGTTCCAGTCTCCTACTTTTGGCGAAAACTATTACACACCCTGCAGCGCGGTCTCTCTGCGATAGCTGAGCATCTTGTTGTAAATAGTGCCATGATGCCATCACGTATTTCCATATGTCTAGTCCACATCTCATCATTTACATACTTATTATTTTGTGGAGGATCGTTGGTCATGTTTATGTAGAGGAAGATAATTATAATAAACTGTAAATTTTGTCTGAAACAGCGAAGATGTTGTAAGGTAGCAGTATAGATATATACAGATAAATTAAAGTCAAGAATCAGCATGTAACTGTGTGAGAGAACAGCGCCAGTTTCAGCGAACTCCGTGATGCGCATCCCGTATGAGCGATGTAACGTTGTGATGCTTCTACGTTTGAAGTCATTGGAAGTAGAATAATCGTGTGAAGTTGCCTGCATAATACGTAACTCTTTTACGTTTCTTGACGGTGCGGATTTTGCCGACGCAATGCGGTTACTGTTTAGTGTGTTGTAGTTATCAGACTAGATGTGGGGCAGAATCAAACAAAAAGTTTCCCGATCTCGAGACAGTGCGCCAGCTACGACTTACGATGAACAGCAAGACAGTGTGGGTGATGATGTAACATTGGCTGGTTTTAATAGGCTTTCATTGAGCAACTCCTCGGATTTCATGTATAATTCACATCATTGTTCAAGTGATGCTGGTCAGACGCAAGCTGTTGCTGATGAGGTTGCTTGTACATCTAGCATGGTGCATGGATTTTCAAACCACAGTTATGATTCATTAAAGATTCAGCAGCAAATTAATGGAAATCATTTTCTAAGTAATTGTGTTAATTCAGATAGTGGTATGCTATTTAGATTTCAGACTTCTGTTTCAGAACAAGAAAGGATGGCCAGCAGCTGTGTTGGATTTCCACAAAATGATAACGGCATAAATGTGAAGTACAGTGACTTTGCAAGGTATTCACATCTAGAAAATTATAACGGATATGCTGCTGATAACAACTGTAAATTGGAGTCGGATATCAGGCAAGTTGTTGAAGAAATTCCAAAAACTTTCGTCAGTGAACCTCGTCAGCATGTGTGTTCATCACCACCAAAACTAATGCGTCGTGAAAAAATTAAAACTGGAGAAGTTGCAGAATCAAGAAGAAGTCGCTTATTATGTCGTCCAAAGAGCAACAGGGAATCAGCAACCAGTTTGCCAAAACCACTTGAACTTCCACCGCGCCTGAGATCGTCAAGTAGTTTAACACCTGATGATATACAAACGGATGAAGTATCGTTTGAAGCTCGTATTTCCAGTACTGCTGTGTGTAAAAAGCCAAATGTGATGTCAGGCAGTAGTTCAGCATCAGATTGTAGAATGTCAACAGAACCGTCTACAGCTGAGTCCATAGATTCTGGTATTCAGCCTTCACTTTGTAGCGGTAACGAAGACAGAGGTATGAACAGTAGTGGAGTAGAGGATGATCCACAAGACGATCTGTTTCCAGAACGTTTCACCTCTCAAAATTCTGACTACATGCTGCTTGAAGATGCCAAAGCAATGATGGCCAGCTCATTACCAACTGGTGGCAGTTGCACAGATTACGTAGATCATTTTGTTGTGGAAACACCTCCAAATACACATCGCAGTACTAGATCAGATGTGGGTACAAATCATACACAGCAAATTCCTGTGGATTATGTACCATACTGTGAAAGCGTTACAGTTTTACGTCGTATTAATCGTGATCCACTTGATGAGAATGAAGTTAGGCAGACGTCTTATGACAGTAAGGCAGATTATGTTCCTGTTGATGGTTCCTTTGCAGCATTGTACAACGGTCATTTGTTCACAGCAATGCAAAGTGACACCAATGCACGTGTTACAAGAGGTACAGGACCTGATTCTGATGATAGTGGAAGAGGGGCACATTTGCAGATAAACCAACTTGTGTCAGACTATTCTTCAAAGTTACAGCGTTCTCTGAATGGTTCCTCAGGTGCTAGTGTGGAATGTAATCAAGTGAATAGAACTGGAAATATGCAGATACAGTCGCAGCCGGTTGGTTTTGACGTAGACAGCGACGATGATAGTTACCTTCCGCCACTTCCTACGAGAAATTATCGAAATACATCTCAGAGATGTGTTGAGGACTTACCGGCGTCATCTGATACAGTGCCTGGCCATGCGTCATTAGAAACAAATAGTGAGGAGAAAACACATATGAGTTGGGAAGAGGTTATGAAAGAAGCACATGCTCTTGGAATACCCTTGTCTGCCCCACGCTCTGAAGTTTCTGACTGGAAGTCCTCAGTTTCTGTTGCATCTTCTGACATGTCTGATTGTACAGATAACCCATCACCTTACAGCCAGTTTGATCGTATGTCGTCATCAGAGCACAGTGCGGTTGCTAGCAGTTTAACACTGCAGGATAAAGATATTTCAAATACTAGTCAAAATAACAGTCCGTCAAAGACTTCTGCTTTGGCAAAATGTGCCAGCCCTTTTAAGGAAAAGTTTCGACTGCAGAATCTGTTTTCTAAAAAGAAGAGCAAGAAAACTGATGTTATTGACTTTGACAGCGATGGAGCTAAAGGTTCGAGTAGAATCGTTCAGCGACATTCATCTGCTGCTGCTGAGATTCAGAGACGAAATTTGCCGCCTCTGCCACCAAAACGAAGTCAGGCTGCTGGCAGCAACATGTCACGCAGTAGTCTCGATCCAATTCCACCGTCTTCTGAGTTTCCAAGGCAGCGTGCTCATCGAACAATGTCAACTCTGACATTGCCAGCTAGAGACAGTGCATCAGCATCGATGACTGGATCGGTATGGGCTGGCAGCTCTGCCAGTGTTGGATCTCAGAGTGAAGTGTCTGAAACTGGAATTTCTAGCAGAAGTGTTTCTGGCATTGAATCTCACAGAGACGTGCCAACTCAAGGTAAGTTTGCAAGTTTTTATGTGCATTTCATCGAGTTTCCTGGACGTTTTGCTGACAAACCAGTTCACAGATGAGGTTTCCTTAGGCATTCATCTGTTTGTTTACTACAACTGCTGCTACTACTACTACTACTATTATGACATGAATCTGAGTGATGGAACATGGAAGTATGCCTAAAGTATGATGTAATTAAGTGACTGTGTAGTGTGTAAGTTAAACTCCATGCTTGTATGTAACATAACCTGACAATGCAGTTTGCTCTGGTATTTCACTACTAGAGCCTGACAGGCTACGTGTCTTGACTCTTGAGTCTTGACGCTGTTGTTGTATAGGCCTAAGTCATGTAGGCTGCAATTACGATTTTTCTTGTCCATTCCGCCCGCCAGTGCGTTCTTTACATGACCATTTTGTAGTAAGTACGGACACAAGTTGCCGACAGAAGTATACTTTTTGTCCATGCAATGTACTGAAGTAGGCTACGGACTTTGCTATGCGACAGAGTCTGTCCGTCCATCTGTCACACTCATGAGTAACAACTGCATGGTTGAAGATATTGAAATATGCTATGCACTACACAATAGAATGATGTTTCTAGTTTCTTGCATGACAAAATTTCCCAATCCTGAATTTAGAGGTTCACTTGTTTGAGATAGGGTTCTGTGGATGGTCGCTTTCGCCTGGTGGACAGAGCCATTGTGGTCTCACTATTACGTTGAATAAGGTTTTAACTTCTTACCTCTGTGGCATGTGGTTTACATGAATGACACACACTTTGATTAGTGATCAGCTGAAGGGACATGAGATCGCACGTACGACAAGATTTTCATACACGCTTTTCGCTATCGCACGTACGACAAGATTTTCATACACGCTTTACGCTTCATTACACTGACGTTGCTTGTCAGTGAATTGTCTTGTCAGCAGAATGACCTGTCAGTTAAATGTCTTGTCAGTGAACTGATTGTCAGCAAAATGGTTTGTTGGCAAAACGTGTAGTTACCTTCATCAAATCAGCACATTTAATAGTATTAGTTTCTGTTTATCATTAGCAAAAAAGTTACTGTAGTTATGTGATATACATTATAGAGTGAGTCGAATATACCTGGACCCCTGTTAACATTTTCAATTAGCTACAACAAATCTGATCCAATGCCTTTGTAGGTGCAAAGGATGTTCATTTTTTATCAGAATTGCCTAAGTTTTATAGGAGATACATGTATTACAAAAAGCATTCTGGTCTTTTTTTTCTGGACACAGTGTATGTCATTTGAAGATTTGGTTTCATTCTGAGGTACTGAGGCCATGTCCTTCATTTACCACTTGTGTTGAAGAATTGGCATAAACAGAATGTCATGCATTGGTGAAAATTTACTTTCATGTGCAGTATTTATTATAGATAAATTTCTTAAGGAAATTAAATGCAGATTTGTTGAGTATCCAATCCACTGCTGCCACACAGCAGATACAATTTAATAGCAGTAAATTTAAATTCGCTGTGAGCAGTATGTTGCATACTGGTTGGGTGCCTGCACTGGTGACTGGCTCTCACAGGAGGGTGTTTATGCCTTGACCGGAAGGTTGGACATGTCAGAATGTGGACAGTCCATGGAGGATTAAAAATAAGCAGAACTGTGATGCTTGGCTGGTAGCACAGCTATATAAGCATTTTCTATGAGGATTAAACCAAGTAAACTAGGTCAGCCTGACCTATATTTTGGTTAGTAATCAAAATTCACCAGTAGATATGTGTATGCAGGATTACAAATGTCTATGTACAGTGTAACGGTTGTGATTTGTACCATCCTGGTTAAGACACAGACACACATACATAGACAGCTTTTGACAGGTTATACTACTAGCTCAGCTCTTTACCGGGAGCCACATGGGCCCACTGGGCGGTACTTATCTCCATTTTGAGCCTCAGTCAGACACCAGCTTTTGCTGAGAGATTAAGAGCACTCCCTCCCCTAGCAGTGGCTATTTATCACGGCTATTTATCACGTGTCCAGTCAACTAGCAGATGGTCAGATGTCCAGTGGACAGCAGCTGTAGCCCAGCATGGTTATCTAGGCCTTCCATGCCACTGTAATGTATTGTGATCTCTGAGCACACTGCTTTATTGTGTTATGTAGACTTGACAGATGGAACAGTGTTAGTAAGAAACTGAATATTCCATCTGTTATCAGTTGGCAGCTTGACAATTTGTGTCATTCAGTTGTGACTGCTGTAAATTACAATACTCATAGTTGACAAAATTGATACTTGAGAAAGATGGGCTGATAATTTCTTTATGCACACTGCCTGATGTATCTGTCCGTCTGTCAGTAGGATTATTCTGTATGTAATGGACAAATTTTTATGAAATTTTTGGCTGTGGGCCAAGATACAGTTTATTCGATATTGCGATGATATGGTTTTGGATCCCGGAACTTTTTCACTTCGTTTAACGTGTTAAAACGGGGCATTACTAGTGGGAGCATGCTAATTCTATGTGTAGTTACGAGGTGGCACCATTCACCTGTACTGGCGGTCCACATTGGTTTATCAGTCTGGACCTTTCTGCACATATTGTTGACTTGCATGTATGGCCAAGCCAGTCCGGCTTGCTGTAGATATGGTACTATGTAATTTTTGATTGATTAATAGGCAGAGGTTTGCACTGTTTGGGCGCCTTGTAGTTGACTGTAGCAGTTTGTCACTGTCGTTGTATTAATATTCTGCCATGTGCTGTCATTCATCAAATATGAAGGGCCATTAGGCAGTATTGATGCACAGCAGTTGATGAAGGTCGCATACTGCAGCTGCAGATGCTGATCATCATACTGCTATTACTCAGATCCCTCCCCACTGTCTGCACTCTACTGTCTGTCTAGGCCTTCCTGTTATTATCATTAATATCATGCAGTCATTTTACTCATTTATGGCTTGGCACCATTTTTCATGTGCAGTTTCCGTGTGAAATTACAGTTTGTTTTTTACTCTTCTCTTTTCTTGACAGTCTGTACTGCAAGTATTGGGGTTTCTGTCCCAATGGCATAAACCTGCTGTAAGAGGCAGAGGTTGTGGTTGTTCTTTAGTCAAATAATTGGCTTACTATTTTTCATTTTATTGCACTTTCTGGTACTGATGTCTTGCAGAAGGTCCAGCTGTAAAGTAGCAAAGAACACGTTTATTCACAGATGTGATAAGTCTCAGTTTTATTGGTACATATCGTCGCTGTAATAGCCAGAGGGATTCAGTCTGTCCGTCCGTCCATCCGTCTGTCCGTCACGTTCCGGTATTGTGTCCAGATGAATGAAGATATGATAGTGCGGTTTTCAGCATCTGGTAGGACAATCCCTCTAGTTTCTGGAGAGATGTAGGGGTGTTAAAGTGAGGCACCCCTCTATCGATTGTGAAAATTTGACAAATAATCCGCCATAACATGGAAACGGCGCAAGATAGGAGATAAGTTACTATTAATCACTAATAGGAAGTCGCATATGGGCTTTCAATTGGTACCAAAATCGGTGACCTTGAATGGTGTAATGGCTGTGTAGTTTGCGTTATTTTGCCAAACTCGGTAGCTTTGGGGCCCTATTACGTAAAAGTGGTTGAAGATACACCATACATTCTGCGAGTGAAAAGTAGCCCGAAGAATCTGGTTTGTAGCAGTATATCACTTATGGTGATATTCACAGGGGATCACCCTCAGAGAGGGCGTTAAGGTGATGCGACCCTCTGACGCTAGGGAAAATGACATATAATTAGCCATAACTTGGAAATGGTGCAAAATAAGAGGTAAGTTAGTATTAATCATTAATAAGAAGTCGCATATGGGCTTTCGATTGGTACCAAAATCGGTGACCTTGAATGACCTTGAACGGCGTAATGGCCATTATTTTGCTTTATTTCGCCGAATTCCGTAGCTTTCCTGGCCAATTATGTAAAAGTGGTTGATTAGCAATCAACAGATTTTCTCCCTAGAAATGTTATAAAGTACACCAACTAAGCACAATGAACACACTGTGCTCTTCGTGGTAGCGGAGCTTCTTGGTATAAATACCGATGCAGATGTATAATAAAACTAATTACAGTTGTTGATGCGACAGTGTCTTAAAATGTTGGCGATGTTCTGTGTGATTTTTCTTCAGGATGATATGTACTTGATCACAATTTCTGCAGCATTATAAACAGCTGTGAAGAAAAGCATGTGCTGTTTTGTTGCATATTTGAAATTGATGATTGATTGATTGATACGTTGAATTGGTGTAGCTGCAGTCATTTAATGTGTTATGATATGTGTGCAGATGCTGCAGTTGATGGTTTAGCTGCAAATGTGGACTTCATCCAGAGTTTCAGCAAACTGCGAGATGTAATTTGTTCATTGTCTTATTTTTACAAAGTATGGTGATTGCTAAATAATCTCTTATCTTCCTTTCATCTTGCTAATGCATATTTATTACACATGATTTAACAGCAGTAGTTGATTGAATATAGTACTGGTACCTTTATTTGGTGCAATCGTGCAAAAACGTTTAACAAGAAGCTCCACTAACGTGAAGACTGAAGAACTACGGCACGTTCCTGCACTTTTCCCGGCACTTTACACATTGGCACTTCCTTGCAGCCAACACGCCGAAACCCACATTTTACACGTGACGGAGAGAATTCTCATCATGTGACTGCGTCTACATTCCATGCAACGCTGTAAAAATCAAGAACTGCTTGGGTGTCCCATATTACTTAGTAATGTAATTCAAAAAAAGCTTCATTATTCTCCCTGTTGAATGATTTTAAAAGTTTTATAAATTGCCTCTTGTTAGTTGTTATATATTTTGCACCCTCCTTTGACCTATCTGCAGGCACCCCTGGAATGCAGGCAGCCCTGGTTAAGAACCTCTGGCTGAGGCTAGACTGTAGTATATGGAGGCAGATTGTGATGATTGTAATTAGCATCAGCACGGTTGTTGTGTACGTGATAGTGTGGCTGGTACTGGGGTCCACTTGGCTGGGAGGAGGCAGAGAGGAAGCTCGAAGACAAACCCGATGGGTCATTTCTAGTGCGTGACAGCTCAGATGATCGCTACATACTCAGCCTCAGCTTCCGATCACAAGGAGTTACGCATCATACTCGCATTGAACATTACAAAGGTGAGTGCAGGCTAGTAGCAGCCACGTCTGAAGAGGTTCTGTAAAAATTGTTTGAATAACTCATTATCATTATATCTCTCTAGTGTCATATATAAACCAGTTATGGACACTGGTGATGGATTTGTGGTACTACAATTTACCATATTGCGGAATGTTGTTGAACAGTGAAATTTATCATTTCTAATTCATTTGTGCTATAGGACCCCAGACACAAAACCTGGGTTTGGCATAAATACTCAGGGTCTCAGAGGTATACACTTTGTTTTCAGCGATAACTCTGGTGTGTTTCTTCGAGTGAGTTTGATGATTTTTGTATCATTGGAAGCAGGGATGAATAATGTACAGTTTACTTACTTTGTGGCTTGATGACTTTATAACTGTGTCACATCGCATGTTATCAAATTTTACTTTACAGAGTCATTTCTGAGGTTAAATGTGCTGAGTTGTGAAGGTAAAATTTTGACTGAAAACCTGTTGGAGTGTAAAAGATTTTCTACCAAAACACTGATAAAACAAGAATGGAAAAGACAAACTTTGAACCCCTGCAAAAGGTGCAAACAACCGCTTTGAGTCGAATGCACTCCAGGAACAGCCGGCCATGTTTATCTCTGGCTGCAGATAACATTGCTGCAGTCACAATTTCTTGACGTGCGATATGACAGTTATGATGTCGTCAAGTTTTAAGTAAGTAAACCGTAGAGTATTCAACCCTGTTTCCACTGGTAGAAAAGTGTAAAAATCGCTCAAGAAACGCCAGAGTGATGGTCAAAGAATGAAGTAGCACATTTTTTATGGCTCACAGTGTAGAACTGTCCTAATTAACGACTCTTTGTTTGCATTGACACTTTATGTTGTTATGCACTGTTGAATTTGATTGTGACTTTGTCTAAGTCATATGTCAGTCCACTGACATAGCTAGAACCACTAGACCAACAACTCTATGAAAGTAGTGAGCCCCTTTTGAACGTTGAGCAATAATAGGGAAACATATTAATACAGGGTATCAGACATCCATTACTAAGGACTCCACTGTTGCTGCTAAGGCCGGTGTGGCCGCGTATAAACTCCGTAAAGGACGAAATGGCCTTCTGGGCAGGGCATTTAGCATTGACCAATGCATTTCTTGTCTTTTCTTTTTATCACTGTACTTTGAGTATGATTTTCGTAATAAATAAATAAATAACTCGCACGAAAATAGTTTCTTCTAAACATCAGATACCGTCAGATGCCAAAGCTTATTAAATTACTTGAAGGCTTTGGAAATGGAGGAAACGGTGCATTAATACGGAGCACAGCAATATTGTGAACAAACGATCAACATTTCATATTTTTACGAGCCATTAGAGTCTATGAGAAACCGACGCCAGTTGAGCACCTGCGGATTTATATTTCGTGCCCATGCTGGCACGCACTGCCTCGTATGCTAATCTTGGCGTGTCTGATTGGAGTTAGCGGTCTATTGGTTAATATATATCAATGATGTCAGTCTGTCAGTTTCTGTATTTGTTGCCATTAGCATTAATGATACATTAAAACAGCTATAGTCCAGCGTTATTTATTTGCTGTTACAGGACAGTTCAGCTTCTACTCTCAGCCTAAATCCCACGGTGCTGCATCTATTGTGGAGTTCATGGAACGTGCAATGGCATACTCTCGGAGCGGACAGTTTCTGTACTTTCTGCGTCCAAATGCTCCTGGTCTAGCGCCGGCGCCTGTTCAGCTGCTGTACCCAGTATCGCGCCTCGACTCTGTGCCGTCTCTGCAGCATCTCTGCCGATTCGTCATTGCCAGCCGCGTACGACGCGACCACATCGACTTTCTGCCGACGGCGACTTCGTTGAAGGAGTATCTGAAGCAGACGCAGTACTATGCGATGACGTGATGGTGTTGTACATACCGATACAGCGTTCTTTAGTAAAGGCTTCCGTTATTTAGTGCAGTAATCATTGTATCCAGCTGACACGTGCTGTCGAGTCTATCGCTAGAGTCACCATCTGTCAGGCAGTGGAGCTGTCTTTAACATGTACAGAGTGTTAATTTATACTTTGTTGTGAAATTGTCAGTGTTTGGAGTCTGACCATAGCAGAAGACACTTGTTACATGTGGTAATTGTGAATACGTTTTTCGCTTTCATTTGTACAGTGCATACTTATGTGTTGTGTACTATGTAGTTACAGAATGTACTGTTCGCCGAAGAATGTACACTGAAGCTTTAACAGTTT
>Ga0049105_1001629_pt1 | contig 10294 bp, 9 predicted proteins | sample WorMetvaBAHAMAS1_FD_61260 | JGI IMG/M metagenome (GOLD analysis project Ga0049105, IMG submission 61260) | Worm MetaG Olavius vacuus BAHAMAS.1 | ecosystem: Host-associated > Annelida > Digestive system > Unclassified | place: Germany: Marburg | collected 2013-04-09 | reverse complement strand
CGCCCCCCACCAACCATTCTTCTTCTCAGAAAACTAGGCTAAATGTTCTTTCATATGGTATATAAATCTGGACAGATCTTTCTTCCGTTTTGTCACAATTCACGCGTGTGACGGACGGACAGACAGACAGAATTCTCATCGCTAAACCGCGTCTGCATTACATGCAGCGCGGTAAAAAGACGGCGGTATGATGCAATGTCAGTTTACGGTAGGTTCGCAGTTATCTTGCAAGCCGCGGAGCATCACCATTTTCAGATACCAAATATAATTTGGTGATAGGAATATCTCTATATGTTTATTCACCATTCACGTAGATTGTAAACGAGACAAAGAGAAGAAAACGACAGAAAGAAATAAACAACAAAGAACAAAATACTAAACTAACAGTCGATGCATTCTACATGCGGCAAAAAGAACATAATGTACTCTTGTCCACAGACGTTAGCAAAAAACAATCTTCGTGACTCTCCAATCTTGGCGAGATATGAGCAAAATGTCACTCACCATCAACACAGTATAGTTTTTAATCATCTTTGTTAATTCTAATACTGTGATCATACATGTAATCATATATGTATAATGCTCGAAGCTCGTTGACAATATTCTTTCAATCGTGCTCATTGCAATATATTCTTTAAAATATTTAACTGCTGCACGTGCACGAGTGTCACTGACGCGCAACATCACGCATGTGTCACACTATATCATATTCAACTATGCAGCTTATTTCTTATCTAGACTAGCACATAAGTCTTTTCACAACATGAAGCTTATTTCGCCAGAGAGGTATCACAACAGTAAATCAACAGAAGATAATAAAGTTTAAATATTTTGTTTAGCACCGGGACACCCTGGCACAGAACGTTGTACGAGCTACGCCAGCCACATCGTTCAAGAGACAACTCGACAACCATACAAGAAGTGCAAGTGAAACCATACTGTACAAGCTTGTTAACGTCAAACTCAAACTTAAGTTTTACAAAAAGCATAGCTGTCGCAAAGAGACCGTGCGACTGCTGCGTTGGTCAGTTTTGGCCAAATATAACTGGAAGACTACCGATGTCGATGTCGTAATCGAAAGCCAGTATGTGACTTCCTATTAGTGATTAATACTAACTGGCATCCTATCTCATACCGTTTCGAAGTTATCGCAGATTAGTGTTCACATTTTGAACATAGCGTTTTTGAGCCTCCCACCCCTTTGTGGGGCTTAGGTGCAACGCGTGCACTGTTCATATTGGGCTTATCGCAAAGCTCGTAGTGGACTTCCTATTCGTGTTGACTGTACTTCTTTCGCTAGGTGTTACGGCTGAGGCGCTACGAGCGAATATTGATTGGAAATCGGCGTTTTTTGAAGAGAGTTGGTCAGTTATAGCTCCCTAGATCTTACTGTCTCTTAGCTTGAGCGTTTTTGCTGGTCTTGAATCGGCGCACGTGGCTAAGATTGTGGTGGGATTGAGGATTTCGTGATGCCGTTCGTTGTCTGGATTGAGATTTCTCGTCGACCGACGTCTGTCCGCTGATCGTCCATGCTTTGTCTGTGCTTCCGGCTGTCATCGCTGTCGTCTGTGCTTCCGACCGTGGACTTGAGCTGTGCTGTCAGTCACCGTGATTTCCGAGCTGTGCTGATTGTCGCTGATTGTTATTACAAAAGCTTGTTCGAGCGTTCAGATGTATTCGGCTCGTCTTGTAGATTAAGGGCAATTTTAGGCATAAATTTTAGCGGGTTTAGAAGCAGTCTGGTACAGGCGTTCAGTTTGTAGGCTATGGTGAAAGCATAAAGCTAGGGTTTGAGTTTTCCAGCTCCGGTGATTGAGAAATATTTAGCTGTTTAGACTAAAATTGAGTTACAGATTGGGGAATTAAAATTATCGTTATTATTAATCTCGTCACTGGTTAGGTCATAAAGGTCACAGAAGTCACAATGGAAAGACGTATCAGTTGCGTTTCGGGAGGACAACATCTTCTGTCGCTTCTACGTGACCGCATTTGGGTTCTACCGCTGATGTTAGCCTGTCACCTCCAATTCTTTCACTGCAGGTAACCTCTTCAGAGGCCAGGCGAATGTTGGCCAGCCGATACATCCGATTCAGAATTATTAGTGGTTGCCGATACAATGCTAGAGTTGAGCACAGAGGTCGTTGCACACAAACCACCACCACAACCTATTTCAAACCACTCCCTTTCAATATTACGGTACAGAGTATAGAAGTGAATTACTATCAACGTTTTATTAATAAAATGTCTTTAAAACTGTTTACATATAAAAACGCAATAAACGTTTATAACAAACGTTTATTGTCAGTAAATATTCGCTTCTTTTTCATCTTTTTACTGCATGTTCTATAAAATAAAAATAAAATACCAACGTTCTGTCTATAAATTTATATTCAACACAGTTTCATTGCCGACAATCTGATGGCATTATGCTCCACTGACGTTCACTGGTGATGCTGATTCATTGTAACTCGAGGCGCCTAGCACGTGTAGCATTAAGTTATGTAGACAAGCCGCCGAGAGGGAGAGACTCATGCAAGTCGGGCGGCGCGATAGCTGCATCAGCATGCACGACCATGCAATGCTATGTTCATGCTGTCACCGCACATGACGTCAGCGATGAGTAATGATTTCACCTTTTTGTCGCAGCCGCTGCAGCCGCGCCTACCTTGCCAGACAACACTTTACGATCATACGTCACCTGTGAGTGTGGGTGATGCGGTGGTGATGATGGTATGCAGAAAATGTGAGCGCTGTGAATCGAACTGGTTTGGATGATTCAGCTTTTGACTTTCTGCAGTGCAGTCTTACCCACGCAAAAGAAAACCAATTCAATCAATCGCTCGGTGATAATCATATTGACGAGCCGCGACCGTAGAACAAAATTATACATAGATATGTGTGATAAAGTCTAATATGCGGTTTATTGAGCGAGCTAAATAATAGTCATCATCATCATAATTTAATAATCATAATTTTATAAATTAAAATAATAAGATAATAAATAAAAACAATTCACTCATCCATCGAAAGAGGACGCCGATGTGCAGTGATCTAATTAGCTCATCCGAGTATACGACATAGGGCTGCGACAGTGGCAGAATACATGTCTTCTGATATTGCATAATTTTAAGGGGCCTGGTTTGTGTATTCTATGATTTTCTAGTTAATGTTAGTTGTAGGCCTAGTGTTTGTATTGCATGTTTATATATTTTTGTGTTTGTATGTATGTATGTGCTGCTTTACGGCGCAATAAGCGGTTATTGAAGCGGTTATGATACCGAATCTCTGGGGGAGTTTTGTGCATGATAAATGACATGCAGTCTGTAACTGAATCTGATATCATATTGTGACTGAAAGCTTAATCAAAGCAACTGACAGTAAATATCACATGTGGATAGGCCACCCACGTTTGATTCGCCTCAAGCAGATGCATTTACTGCATTTCATCACGTATCATCGTAGGCGGTCTTGTCTAGTGTTGAAATGACCAAGAACTGCCCTGAAATAACAGGTGGTTCTACAAGTGCACTGACAATATAACTGATGGCCTGGCCTGTGCTAATACAAACTACAGTATTATGAGGTCGCAGTTCGTAGTTATCGTTTTCGTTAAAAAGGCAACAGTGTTTTATTGATTTACAGTCAGTGAACAACAACGCAAAGTTCACCATCACATCTTAGTGTAATGTCTACAGTTCAATGAGCAATGTATGTGCTCGTCATCATTATGTCAGTTATGACCCGCAGCTGATAAACTTGTTGTTTTTTCCTGACAATATGCCAATATGTGCACGTCGCGTTAACATGTGATCGTGAACTTTCCGTTGTTCACTCACTAATGTTCTATAAATCAGTAAAACGACTTACTTTTAACGAAAAAACGATAACTACTGACTATGACTTTACGATATTGTAGTTTTTACCGTGTGACTGCATGTAATGCAACGCACCGTATTGTAAGGCCTTTCTGTCCGTTTGTCCATCCGTCTGTCACACGCGTGGATTGTAACAAAACGAAAGAAACTTGTGCCTATATTTTTACACCACATGAAAGACCATTCATTCTAGTTTTCTGACAAGATGAATAGTTGGTAAGGCGACCCCATTTGCCTGAAATTTTGGGCCAAACTGGCCCTGTTGGAGCGAAAACGCCGATTTTTAATCGATATTTGCTCGTAACGCCTCAGCCGTAACATCTAGCGAAAAAAAGTTCAATTATCACTAATAGTAAGTCCACTACGCGCTTTCCAATGAGCCCAAGATGATCATCGTACGTTGCCTCTAAGCGACCAAAAGGGGGCTCAAAAAACGCAGAACGGCCGATTTCCGTCTAAAATCGCACTTCGCTTGAAGAAAGTCTGCTACAAAGTTTGTTTGTGTGAAAACTCAGCGGCAAAGTTGTATAAGGCATTCATTGGCCTAACTATCCGTGCAAAAATGATTGGTGGGGGCAACCCCTTATACCTGAAATTTTGGATCAAACTGACCGCGTTGGAGCGAAATCGCTGATTTTCGATCTCCTTTCGCTCGTAGCGACTCAGCCGTAACACCTAGCCAAAAAAAGTTCAATTAACACTAATAGGAAGTCCACTACGCGCTTTCTAATGAGCCCAAGATGAACATCGTATGTTGTCCCTAAGCCCCCAAAGGGTGGCTCGAAAACGCAAAGTGTCCGAAATTTGAACAATAAGCTCCGATAACTCCGAAACGGTACGAGATAGGATGTCAGTTACTATTAATCACTAACAGGAAGTAGCATACGGGCTTTCGATTGGTACCGACCTCGATGACCTTGAACGCCGTAATAGCCCTTATTTTGCGTTTTTTTTTCACCGAATTCGACAGATTTTCAGGTCGATTATATCACAATGGTTGAAGATAGACCTATAATGTCCGTAAAGTATTGTCTCCCAGTTCTAGTCTTCCACTTTTGGTGAAAACTATAACGCACCCTGCAGCGCGGTCTCTCTGCGATAGCTGAGCATCTTGTGAAGTTACAGGAAAGAAGTTTCTTATCAAAAAAGCGAAAATAACTCTGAAGGTCAAAGGTCATGATCAAATGTCACCAAATTTGATCACTTTCAGGGTTTACCATAACACATATTCACAACAAAATATATAAATTTCTGATCAGTACTTTAGAGTTTGTGCACGGACAGACAGAGAGACAGACAGACAGACAGTCACGCGAACAGACGCCGCAGAAACAATACCTGCTTCGTCAGCATGGCTGGCGCGGAAGTAATGCTAGTGCGACAAATGTACTATGTTAGATATTATGATACACATTACTGTAAATAATGACGTACATGGGTACAGGTGACTTAATGAGAGCGAGTCAATTTGCTGGCCTGGACTATCGGCGCTCTGAGGCGTTGATGACACGTGCTCTGTTGTCCCGCGGCGGCTATATAAGGCGCTCCGTCGCTGTGCAGCGTCACATAACCATCACATTGCCGCCTTGACTGTAGGCGTGAGATACTGCGAAGACAACTGACAGTGCGTCAACAATTGTGCAAGCTCTGTATCATCGGTTTACAGCTAGACAGACGTCGTAGTCGTCGCGTTGGTGTCAAGGTGATATGATTGTGGCAATGTGGTCGACTGCGGAAGCGTGTGGGCCGATCAAGTGTGTCGTAGTTGGCGACAGCAATGTTGGCAAGACGAGCATGCGGTTGCGCTTCTGTGGACGAGTGTTTCCGGTCACGCACGTGCCGACAATCTTCGACGACGACAACGGTCAGAGTCGCATCATCATCATCATCATCATCATCATCTAAATTCAATACTGCTGGCGTTTTCGTGATGGCGCTGGATACAAAAGTGCAGACTTTAATTACTTTACACGTCAAGCTGAAGCTCATCAGCGTCTTACAGTAATTAAGTAAAATGTCATTGGAGAACACAAACCCTGTGTGCTGCCATCAGTTTGAACTCTGAGGGTCAAAGGTCAAGATCATTTCGAGGACATACCACTTTGAGTCGACTTACAGAACCAAGATACTTTAATGTGTGTCTCCTCATCATTATATTATTGTCATCATTGTTATCTAAGTTTAACATGGCGCAGCTCAAGCGAAGCGCAACATCACTTTACAGGCCTAATTATTAAGCTTAATCTACACACTAAATAAAGCATAAGTGCTGTGTATTTTGCTCGTTTAGATATTATGATAAACGTAACTGTAAATAATGACGTTCATGGGTACAGGTGACTTAATGAGAGCGGAGTCAATTTGCTGGCCTGGACTATCGGCGCTCTGAAGCTTACTTACTTACAACTGAAAAGTCGAGATTCTCAGTATTTAATAGCATTCAACAGAAAAAGACTGTGAAGCATTAGTGAACAAAGTTGACGAGTCTGCACGTGTGTGCAAACATTCGTTTTTTTTCTTTATTATTAAATCGTACAAGGTAAAAAAATAAACAACAGTACAAGGATACAGAAATATAAAATGATAAAAACTCAGAAAAAAAACCTAATACAAACATCAAGAAGTCAGCCACTGCATATACACTTAATAAAACACGCAATGTCGTCTGTTTTAAACGGATGGGAACAGAGGTCTGGAACAGCAAAAAGTGTCTTAACAAAGAAACGTTAGCTAACAACATAGCGGACACTTGGACAAATGAATAATTTGTACATTCCAAACTGCAATAATGGAATCTAGGATCCAGATATCAAATTTAAAACGCAAACTGCAAGATTTTAGAGAGCACTGCGCCCTAATGGATCGAAGGTATGTGACCATGTTGAATCGCATGCCTTGCCACAACTTTAACTGTCTAACAGTCACTCTTAACGCACTTAGTAATAAAAGATAACACACGTTAGGCCTATTGTGAAATAATTGCCTATTATGATTTGTTCATTTCTTGCCGGAAAACTTCGCAAAACTTCTCGCAATATTACTAGCTGACCGAGTTGTAAACTAACATGCCAAATTGTCGTCGTCGTCATCATCATCATTAGTTGATTATTGGTTATGTTACTCGCAAATTTCCTAGTTTCTTCTGTTTGGGGGTAGCAAGTTGGCGATGAACAACGGTTGAAGTTTGAGTCACTAATCGCTATTAATTATACAGTTCACAAAATTTAATGCTTTGGTATTTGCAGTTTCTTATTGTTCACTTCTTCACTGCGTAGCGTATGACAGTAAATGTATCTTGTCGTTGAAAATGCGTTTGTTCTACGAGCGCGAATACGAGCAAGAATCCGAGTACTGAGGAGGTATCCGACTGTCGGCCATTGCTACAGTAATTGACTTTCCAGTTACTGCTGCGGTTTTAGTTGGAACTCGATGTTTGCGCTGATGCGGCGCGTTTTGTTGTTTACAGCGACGGTGATGATTGGAGATGAACGCGTTGAACTGATGCTGTTCGACACTACGGGACAGGTAATGATTAGCGCACTTGCTCCAGTTCATTCTCTCCTCTCTTCCCCTTCGTGTTGCCCGCAGCCGCTCACTTCCGTGTGTTCCGGTCGTCGGCGCACGACTCGGCGCACTTTCATCGTGAATCACGTCGTCACTATTATTACACTCGTCGCGCGCGATGCTATTATTGTCCTCGGTCACGTCTTTCCAACGACCACCGACCGACTTCTTGGAACGATGCAGTTGCCCATTCCACTTCCTCGTACTTTCTCCGGCGTTGTCTCAGCTGGTGGTCGCCACACGCGGCGCCAGACCGGATGCCGACAGCTAGCGTCGTGGCGTGCCTAGACGAGGACCCCACGTGACCACTGACCAGCAGGTGCGTCATGTGTCATTGGTTGTCCGTCGCTTGGCCTCTTGGCAGCACCGATGGCTCCGCTCGGTGAATCGCCGCCGGCTGCATTGTCACATCCTCTGTTGCGGAAATGTGCTGAGGCGGGGACATGCTGTGATACCTGAAAGTGACGATGTGGGAGCATGTGCATGAGGACAAACACACGGAGGCAGTGATTGTTAATCTTATTTTTATGTAATTAGCCGAGCTGCCAAATTAATATTTCTCGACAGCCGAGTTAATTTTTGCATTATTCTTGCGACGATTTGCTGTTGTCTTTTAGCGTAAAATGAGTATAGATGTATCCGTATAGTTTTAATCGTTTGTTGGCTGAGATTAGCATAAGTGTCTCTCATCTGCTAGTCTGGCCAACTCAGCCTCATATTCTCAGTGGAACAGAAATGTGTACTAGCTTACGTGGCTACGAGGTGAAGGCTTCATGTCTGCTAGATGCACCGCTATCCGATCGCTGGCAACAGATAGCCGCATGACTGTGCAGCCACTTCCGAGAGTGAAATTGCTGCTGGTCACTAATGTCATGTTTCATCGAAACAGTGCCCTCCTTTCACACATTCGCCTTTACCTTTACCGCACAACTACCACTTTGCCGCCACCATCGAAGTTCGTGTCCATATCGTCACGGAAAACGTGATGACAATCCCTACTTCATCGCACAGTACAGTCGTCGAACTATTTTCGCTTTATAGTTATCACTGTCAGGTAGTAGTAAATTAATCAGAGGCGCTTGATTATGACGTCATCAGCCCCTCACCTCCAGCCCACCCACGACGCTGTATATTGGCGCACGGCTGATCGATTCCCTGTCGTCCAAAACGAAGAACTATTCGGCGAAATTCATATGTATATCGCTACAGTAAGACACGACGAACCAAGAGTAATGATTACGCGGGAAGACAGTAATTATGGCGGAAGAATCTGTGCAGCGATTGTGAATCATACTGCGAGTCGTGCAGTTGTTATAGTCGTTCCTAGAACCGTGCAGGTTAAATACATTGACAGTGTCATTTCTCGACAGGTCCCTGCTTTCTTCGGGGCTCATTATTTCGTGAATATTTATTCCATGCGGGCATAAATGTATGTAAAATGACAAAGATAAGTCCAACAATTAGGTTCTTCGTGTCAACTGCACCGACGAACAGTATTAAAATTCTGTCAGCAGCAGTGCGGTTGATATTAATTAGCTGTTTCGATATAACGTTAATAATAATATTATTGTTAAATAGTAGTAATAATAATAATCTGTTTATTACGAATAAAACAACATACTATATACAATTAGTTAGTTGATGAACTAGGTAATAGTGTACGATACAAATACAACTAGAAAAGGTGACAATTTTGATGCATTGCAACTTGAGGCCGCCCGACGTCCGGCCGGTGTTCTGGACTGTTTTGGCCACATGTGTACTGCGCATTCACAGAAACTGCTATTTTCAAGCTTCAGGTCAAAATTCTTACATCGCCATTAGATTCAGCGACCCGGATTTCCTAAAGGAGAGCAATGCTTTGGCGATCAGATGACGTTTTCGGGTATTATTTTTAACTGTACCCATCGAAATCTACCATGTTTTTATTTTAGGTATATATTTGACCTAATGACCTTAAACATGTGTCACATGTTGCGCTCCGCACTGGAATTAATACCAATTTGAAGTCGGTCAGCCGGACTTGCAACGTTTTTACTGCTGATACGTTTCGTCACACTGTGATCTTAACCTTTTACCGTGAACGTTTGAAGTGTATCGGCTATCACGTGATCAAACTGTGTACCAAATTTGATCGAAAGCGAACAATCCGCGGTTGTGTTATAGCGATTTAAAGATTGAAATTTGGCGGCCGCGTGCCATCTTGGATTTGACCGGAAGTGGATTTTCACTGAGGCGCCGGGAACCCATGCACCAGCTTACCAGGTTTCAACACAATCGGCCAATGACCGACTGAGTTCTTGATGATTTAGCTAATTTTACCGCCCTTTTATTGGACAATTTTGTCTGGTTTTGTTCTCAGAGTTGGGAAGAGAGACCTATTTCATTTTTTGAAAGAGGGTATAGGACAAGCACTGGCGCTCCAAATGCACGTTTTAGATTTCAGATCTATATTGATTCATTCTGAAACCAGAGCTCCTAGTTAAAACGACTATGGTCGAAAATCCAGGCCAAATTTTGGACCTTTTTACCACTCTCCCTCTGTAAAAAAAATTAGTGGATGGGTGGCCGATGTGTCTGAGTCGGGTTTTCAAGTTCAGTCTAGGACCCAACCTCCAATATACTTTTGGCGTGGGAGGATGCGCCGACTGGGAGATTCAACACATTTTCCGACCTTCAGGGCAAAATCGTAGCCCAGTTTATCTTACTGCTGGGGACCGATCGAACTACACCATATTTTGGGAAGTCATATAACCATTATCGGCGCTCCGCGAGTTTGTTTTAGATTTCAGATACGTTGCTTCTTTTCGGAAGGAGGCGCCTCAAAGGCCTTATTTAGGCCAAGCTGACAGCTG
>Ga0049105_1001628_pt1 | contig 10294 bp, 11 predicted proteins | sample WorMetvaBAHAMAS1_FD_61260 | JGI IMG/M metagenome (GOLD analysis project Ga0049105, IMG submission 61260) | Worm MetaG Olavius vacuus BAHAMAS.1 | ecosystem: Host-associated > Annelida > Digestive system > Unclassified | place: Germany: Marburg | collected 2013-04-09 | reverse complement strand
AATATAAGCTTTTGAAGAGCACACAGCATCCGGATTTCATGACACAGCAACAGCACATAATGTGTTACACGTTTGCTGTACTTATCTACAACCATTAAATAAGGCTGTGCAACGTTTAATTTGCTGTCAAGTTTATGCAAAACTTTCAAAGCCTTTCTGTTCTTTCATTTAACTGTAGACTCGAGTAAAATGTCAGTCATTTGTCCGAGAATGGCAGCTCATGTTTAGCCAGTCCAGCCACCAGGCAGTTGTAGTAGAGTGCCTACATACCATAGTGAAAGAAAAAAAAACACATTACACAAAGTACGTTTGTTCCAGGGTTTGAATTCAGAGTGAGGGTGAGGGAGGGACTGTGGGGTTGAACTTCAACCTCTCCGGCTGTGTGGCCCGAGTGTTCAGTCTTATAATTTTTGTGCAATGTACATGTCCCTCCAATCTTCATGCATTTTGGCATGTTAAAGCCGCGGTATAGCTGTTTCTTATACCTTTCATACATTGACTCAGCTTACGCAAACTCTGTCATTTACGGTTGCACTAACGTCCATAAGAGAAATTACAGCATGCACACTGTCTAGTCTCACAACTGCCACAGTGACACGGTAACTTTGTTTTCTACCTGTTTCTATTAATAACTTTCAAGCCAAATTGCCTTGCGTACGCTAAGAGTTACTCACGACCGATCAGCATGTTTGTGTAGGAATATGTTGTTTATACACTGCTATTCCCAGCTGCCGCACTCTGCGTGCTACCAATCAAGTCTTGCCCGACCGTCGGTGACTTAATGCAATCAATCAGTGGCTTTATTTGCTCAAGAAAACACACGCAGTGAAAACAGTAGGAGGTACAAAGCAGTTCTAGACCTCGAAATAAGCTTAAAAGGCGCTTAACAGCATAGGCGTATAGGAGTACCCAGGATTTCCCTGCGGGATGCACTCATCGGCGTGGTCAGGCCTGGAAGTGAGAGAAAAGAAGTTCCGGTATGGACCATGGCTGGAAAAAAAACCTATGTCTTTTATAAAAAGTTCTTAGGTTGCTGTTTTAGTTTTTAAGTTTTTTTAGGTTTTAATTCAATATACGAAGACCGAACACAAAAACCCGAAAATCACGAAGAATATCTCATGCATGATACACCCTTTCTGCTGCCACATCATTGTGGACTATATAGCATAGCTATTACCTCCTATCTCGCACTGTTTTCAAGTTATTGCAGATTCGTGGTCAAATTTTCGCTTTAAACGGGGGTACCTGTCTATAACACACTCGTTCGGAGAACTCTATAATAAACCCAGAAGTCATCACAGCAACGTTTGACGACAAAATCTAGAAACATTGCTCCATCGTACGGTGCGATAAGCATTAAAGAGTCTATACCGTGAACAGTGTCGGCGTGTCTCACGACTGTGACGGACAGACAGACAGACGGACAGGTGGGTTTTAGCATGTATCGGGCGGAATGTTCTTACTTACAGCAGACATTATCAGTTACCAGCTAGCTATTTATTGAGTGATCATTGTACAGTCAGCAAAATTGGGGATATATGTAAAAGCCAGGTACCAGTAGAATTTTATAATAAGGTCTCATGTGTATTGGAGTTGATGATGATTAAGAAAAATACTGTCTATGTTCCATCTGTGTTTTTAAATAGGAACGATGTAAATGTGTGTATCTCTGCTGTCTGTTCTGATCGTTCTTAAACTGTATTTTTTTTCTTTTTTGCATTGTGTTTTAGTGTATTTGTTTGCCTTTTTATTGTCATCAGGGGCGTATTCAGAGGGGGCCAAAGGGCCTCCAATCGTCGATTAAGTGGATTTTTTTACGGAAAAAACCCGTCTTTGTTGGAACTGTTTTCTCTACCAGAAGTATCCTGTGGACCTCAAATATGCCAAAAATGCTCACGACGCTCCCCCACACCCCCTAGTCGATTGGGGGAGGGGACACTCCTCCCCAATCCCCACCCCTCTCGCGCCGAAGATTCTCGCGCCTTTGGCGCTCAGCTTTTGTGCCCCCTCAATGTAAAATCCTCGCTACGCCTCTGATTGTCATGTCATGTTTGCTACATTTTTGTGTGTACTTCGTGTACGATTCTTATATCAATATGATGATGATAATAATAATAATTATTATTATTATTAAATGCGCACTAAAACCCAAGAGCACTTATTGACTGTGGAATGCTCCGTTCTTCTGTTGCAGCGAGTACACTACAAGTGCGTTTTGTTACTGTTGCGTTTGTGTGCTGTCACATGTAATTTTTACCAATACATTTCACGAGGTAGTCTAACTTGATAACACACAATGTAAGGCGGTGGATTTATGAGACTCCTTCTGGTCGTATAGGTGAAGGAAGTATTCACATCGGTCCACATCTGCTGCAATATCATAAAAAAATAATCCAGTTTTTGCAAACAAAAAGTAAAGTCATACATGTGTCCGACGATGGACAGTGAAGCTGTGAAAGCGGAAATAAACAGCGGTGTGAGGTGTTGAGCACGTCATTGCGAGTGAATGTTATTTTCATCGATCATCACGACTGTGTCACCATCCTATTCTACGATCTTGTTGCTGCACCGTCGTAATGCCACAATACGCCATGGTCGATAAAAACGTTGTCGTCTATACCGGGGTGTAACTCTGGTTTGCAACACTCAAAATATTTGCAATTTGTTACCAAATATCGTGCACACACAAGTGAGGGAGTGAGTAAGTATGTAAGTAAGCAAGTAAAACGTCCATTTATATAGCGCATTGTCATAAGAACCTCTAATGCGCTGAGCACATTAATATTGTATGAAAAGCAGTGTTTTCAGTGACTGCCGGGAAGTGTTCTCAGCCTCATCTCTGAGCTCGTCCGGAAGTGAATTCCAGACGGTTGTCCAGCGACAGAGAACGCCCGACAGCCGAGTGTTGTACGATGATAGCGCTGTATACCTGTATACCTGTATACCTGTATACCTGGCGACGGTGTGCTGAGCGCAGTCGCTGACGATCAGCAATGAGGTGATATTGGTAATTTTACTATGATTGCATACAACATTTATTCACGGTAAAAACGATAAGTACAATAATCGGTTAATATGTACAAATATATGTGTATTTCCGGTTTCGAATTTGACTTATCTATTGCCATCGGCATAATAATTTCAATTAATCGGCCTACCAAATTTCAACCAAATATACACACCCACGTTTTCACATGGACCACAGTGTAAGCTGGAGTTTGCTCCATTTTTTCATCAATTTTAAGTAAATATCATTAGTAGTCATAAAGACAAGAAAGGTTAAACTCCCAAAAGGTGGTGGCTCCTTCTCTCTTAGCCGTCAATATTGTATATCATTATATAAATGCAAAAAACTGCCGTTTTATAGTAACGGGTAAGGCACATCGTCCGTGGCACATAGACAATGCAAAGATTAATTGCATCAACTCAGTTAGTACCATGGATATAACAAGAACTGCGTATATTATAATAATACACAGTTCTTATTATATCCACGGTCCCTGTGTTGATGAAATTAATTTTTTCGTTGTGTCACGAACGATGGGTCTTAGACATCGTCGTAAAACGACGGATTTTCTTTTATATCTGCAGTTTTTCTACCAACGTTTATGCTATTTCTATTCTCGTATTGATGAGCACTGGCTGTGTACGATCAGTATGATATCTGTTTGCAGACGAAACATCTGAATTCACGGCTGATGTACAAATATATGTGTATTTCCGGTTCCGAATTTGACTTAACTATCGCCATCGGCATAATACTTTTCAATTCATCGGCCTACTAAATTTCATCCAAATCGAACCATACGTGACGGAGATGTGTCGTTATTTCGTTTCCAAGATGGCAGCGAGAGTCGCAAATCTACTTCCGGCTGCGAGTTTTGTGACGGCACTCGTTCAAGAAGGTCAAAAACTATTTGCGTACCAAATTTCGATGAAGTATCTCACGACAAGGCTGAGATATTACTACTTCCGGTTTCAAACTACAAACGGCCGCCGTATTGGAATTCTACTTCCGGTTTCGATTTTGACCTATTTATCGTAAACGGCATGTCATTTTGTATCGGATTACTAATTTTTTCCAAATCGAATCACATCCTGCCGCGTTATGACGTCATATTTATTTTTCAGTATGGCTGCCTACGGCCATGTTGGATTTGATCTGGGTGATTTTAGACCACTTACGGTGTGTAACTGTTAGTGTCAATTTGTTCCTCAAATTGCAACTTGACCGCATTTATAGTTCCGGAGATATTGCGATTTTTAATTTTTCGTGTTTTAGCTTGAAATTGCCTATTGCCCCACTTTTGAAGAGTTCGGGGAGTTTTGAGGACATGTTATCACCAAATGAGGTGCCATTAAATGATTTCATCAATCAACCTAACCCCCAAAAAGGACCCTCTTTGCGCGGAAACACGTGGTTTGAGCCATGAAGTGTGAAAATCGGTCGAGCGGTTAGACTTGAGCGCATGGGATCGAGAAAAAGGGCAGGACAGTCTGAAAGTCACAAAGTATATTTACACACTCCGGCAGACGGCGAAAATCTGTTTAGTGAGTAATCTCTGCGACATAATCACGTGTACAAAGTTTCAGAATGAAGTTTGCAGGGTTGCGATCTTACGGGGATCGAATTTTCCATTTTCCTGTCACTTTTTGCGTGGGCCTTGCAATAGTGCAACGCTAATGAGATGCCTGTGATTGACTAGTTGACTGATAGTCTAGAAAACAAATCCATCGGCTTTCTGCGACATTGTCGATGGAAGGCAGCAGCTTTCTACTTAGCACAGTTTATCTTACACGGTTGATCTCACTGCCGTCGCTGCCTGGAACGTGACTAAAGTATTTGCAAGCCATCTATCTTGCAGCGGCAGCGGCGGATAGGATAAGCTTGTCTAGCTTAAGCGGTGTTTACACTATCATACATGTACGGCGTACATGTACGCCGCACATGTATGGGCGTGACATCATACTGCTCTGGCCACGCCCTATTTTTCGTGGGTGTCATGGCGGACAAACTGGCAATGTTGGCTGCTGTATCCACTATAATAGTTCGACGTCAACGTCGTAAAGCTAGATTGGGGAGGGAGTGGCCGCGCGATTGGTTGGAGAGGCAATCGGAGAAGAGCATGGAGGAATTTGTCGCGACATAGTTAGCGGCAGATCTCGGCGGCTTCCACAGTTTTCTCCGCATGACACACGATCAGTTTATGGAGCTTCTCACCTACGTGGAACCGACCATTATTGGGTACGATACGATGATGCGTGAATGTATCACGCCACATAAGATGCTTGTTGTCACATTTCGATATTTATCCTCAGGTTTGTGTTTACATGTATATTTACATATACCGTATGTAGGCTTCAATAAGCTAACAAGTGACTGATGATGTTGTTTTTACCGCGTTGCATGGAATGGGTCTAGCGATGAGGATTCTGTCTGTCCGTCTGTCTGTCTCTCTGTCAAACGCGTGGATTGTGAAAAAACGGAAGAACTGTCCAGAAAACGTGAAAACGTCTTGTAACATACCTTTTCCCGGAAATTGTGACACTACATTACGCAAGGAATCTTCCGCATGCCTCGTTTCGAATATCCTGGATGCCGAAAATTCCAAAGAATTTCCTTTCTGTTATACACCTCAATTAACATCCCGAGTTCATCCTTCGACCACTCTATTTTGACAAGTGACGTCACTGCTCGCGTCATGCACTTTACTATTAGCGGTATGATATATTCACAAATTTAACGTCCAAGTTACTGCAAGTCACAGATGTAAAAACGTTCAAAAAAGAATTTTAAAAACGTTTAAAAAAACCTTAAAAACGTAACAAGAATAAAAACGTTTGTAAACGTTGAATAAAAAACGTTACCAATGATATCCCCGCTAAATGCATATACCTGACATGACTCGGGCCAAAAAAAAGATTGAAAACACAACACCAAATCACTGCAGTCATCATTAATAAGGTCAGTTCATTTTAAATAATCTCTGTAAATGTAAGCGAGACGAAAACTGATGTATTTATTGCTACTGTTTTGAGGTGTTGTTATTGAAATTTATTAATATTTATACGTTATTTATGTAACGTTTTTTATTTATAAAAAACGCTGTGAAAATGAAAAAAGTTAAAATAGTAAAAAACGTGACAAGAATAAAAAACGTAAAAAACGTTTTTACATCTATGCTGCAAGTTTCTACGTATCTATGGGTAACACAGTATCTCCATAACGCTAAAGTATAATTGGTCTTCACATTCACGCGGTAAGTATCACTAAATGAAATAGTATACCATCAAACAAACTTGAACCATGTTTAATGTACTTACTAACTACGAATTTGGCAGCGTCATGCATATTCATGAGCATGCATGTACGCCGCACATGCACGTTGTTTTCAACATGTTTGAAACAGCGCACAATGTGACGACGTATGATGTATGATGGTGTAAACACTGCTTTACTTGCAACACTTGCACCCGTCGACCAACGTCAAAGCTGGTGATTTCTATTACTCCATTTGTTGCCACGGCCAGCATAGACGGTGGATGCGAACCATAAACCAGTAAATTTCATGTAAACAGACAAAATTACGGTTCAATTTTCTTTTCACGGTACCAGAGCTGTCCAGCTCGCGGTGGTAGCGTGCAGCAAGTACCGCAGTACTACTTTGCGACACTTCATGATAACCGGTAACAATACATGAATAATTGCACTACTGTAATGATCAGCTTCAGCTGTTTGAACTTGATTTCTCTTCAGACGGTTGGTGTTGTCGGCTGTAATTACTTCTGCTACGTTTACCTCACTTTCGACCTGCGTACGGAAACAAGTGTGCATGTGCACTGCGTCAAAATAGCGTGCTCTCTCTGAACAACACTTTTAGTGTGTCTGGTAGGTTCGTATACACGGCGCCGAAGAATGACAACTGACAACGTCGATATGCGTACAGTCTTGGCTAAAAAGCACTACATTTCTTAGAAGAACCAGGGCTGGAAGTTGGAAAACAGCGCCCGTATGGACTTTCGCCACTTTCTCTTCTGTTCAATTCTCTGATATTCTGTTGACCTTTTTCCCTGTTAGATGTATTACATTAACAGTACAAATTTTCCGCGCACTCCCCCTGAATACGCCCTTTTGTCAGCTGTTCCGAACAAATGCCGGTCTAAAACGATTTTTGGACATACTTTTCAGATTTTTTTCAGCTGTGTTGGCTGTGCCATATCGATATGGTGTTATTCAGAAAAGAAATGGCGGTGTGGTTTGGAGCACCGGTGAGTGAGTGAGTGAGTGAGTAGGTGACTTTATACACGGTGAACAAAAAGTCGTCAGTGCGATGCAGTCTCGCCAGACAGAAATGCCGTTAAAAGTCGTTTGAACTGCACAAATTCAATGTTCGGTTTTCGCAGTGTGACGGGAAGACTGTTCCATACTTTCGGTCCCGCCACCGAGCTCCTGTCTCCGAGCCGAGTGTAAGTTCGCGGAACAGTGAGAGCGTTGGCGTCGGCCGAGCGCGGACAACGGCGTCCAGAGTCAGCGATGAGCTCGCAATCATTCGCGAGGTACGAAGGGGTTTCGCCGCGCAGCGACTTTAGTTTGAAGGCGACCCGTTGCTTCACTGGCAACCAGTGCAAACGTGACAGAACTGGTGAGATGTGGTCGCATCGCCTGGTGCTCGTCAGAAGTCGCGCCGCCGCGTTCTGCAGTGGCGTCGCCAGCTATGGGGCAATGTGGCATGTGTACCCCTCGACTTCCAAGTATTGTGTAGTCTGCGAGATTAGCTGATGCAGATATCAACAACTCACAGCTCTTTCGATCAGTATAGGCCTACTGCATCAGTCACAAAACTTAGTCATTGAGCAGCTGCTGCACCCGGCCCCGTAGTCCACCATGACTGCCCCATGACATAGTTTCAAACTTTGCCCCTCCTCGCAACAAATCCTCGCGTCGCCACTGGCGTTCTGGATCGACTGCAGACGCCGAAACAAGTTGTCCGTGATAACGTGAAGCAGCGCGTTGCAGTAATCGAGCCGACAGATATAAATGCCTGGACGTGGGTCTTGGCCTCTGTTTCAGAGCTCCGGCCACCGGTCACCGGCCACCGGTATGGTATACGGTCCCATACCGTCGCACTTGCAGCCATGAGTAGTACGCATACTATCAATGTGTTAGATCAATGTCACCTGTGTTGTACATGTGGATCTGTCGTGACTGATCAGAATCATCCGAGCGTTAGGCGAAGAAGTTTCAGCGACAGGCACAATGTGAGAAGACAGACACATGACACGCACACGACGATGATATGACCAAATGATACTGATGCTGATCGATTTTCACTGACACGCAAGCCTATCCTTGAGATCCTCTGATTCAATTATATCTGTGCAGCCTCCAGTAGAGTGCTATAACTAAGAAATGACATTTGTAAACGGGGCCAGAATCGCTGAAAACGACCCAACGCGAATATGGCGCAGTGGAATGGTTTTTAAAGCCAAACTGATACTCATTGACTGCTCCTGAGATTCTATTAGATTGGACAGAAGAGAGAGACTAGTACTTTTGTAATGGAGTTAGACATTCCAATAGCAGTGACTGCACTGCATCAGTCATTCAGAGTAGCAGAGCATAATGTCGAGTCATAAGCGAAAAGCGTGGACTGTTAGTGATAAAGTAAATGATGTTGAACGCGTTGACAAAGGCGAAAGTCAAGCGAAAGTGTCGCGTTATTGCATAACTGAGTCAACAAAGCGTGGCTGGCTGAAGGATAAGGAGAAATCGCGCAAATAGTGACTACATATAACGCGAGATCTGTGTTTACTAAACGCATAATGACGTAAAATGTGAGAGAAATCAGCATCTTTGTTGTTTATTTCAGTATAACGCTGTCCTCGTTATAACGCGGTCCACCAACGGAGTTGGTATCATAGGGTGCAGTGGTACTTTCCTCCCCCCCTTGAACATCTCATCCCGACTCCGATCACGCTGAGTGTCCAATAGTAAGTAAGTAAGTAAGAATATGCCGATTTGTAGAGCGCGATTACGTAATAACTCTAATGCGCTAAGGTTTCGAATGTCCGGGGAACAGATACGTCTTCAAGACCCGCCTAAATTGCTCGGAGTCAACAGCTGGATCGCACAGATGATTAGGCAGTGAATTCCAGGCTGTTGGGCTCTGGCGACAGAAAATGCACGGATCCCAAAAGTGCTGCGGCGAACTCGCGGAACTGACAGTTGATGACATCTGACAGATCACATATGCTGGCGACCAGGAACTTTATAGACCCGTACACAGTAGTCGGCGAAGTACCATAGAGCTCGGTGGCGAAGACAACGATGGACTGTCACAGCAAGCTTGTACTGCACTCGCTGAGGAATAACCAGCCAGTGCAGGTCGTCATACATCAGCCGAGACAGACCACGCTCGTATTTCCCGGTCCATGTGACCAGACGTGCTGAACTGACATCATAGGGACTGTCAGTTCAGTTTCATTTTGAACATGATGCAACTTGTCCATGACTTTCTTCTACGCGGAAGACAAAACAGAGTTACAATAGTCGACGCAGGATGTGACAAAGACGTGGAATGATGTCTTTACAGACTCGATGCCCAGCGAGCGATGGACACGTCTCAGCTGCCGAAGCCAGAAGAAACATGTCTTGTAGACACATGAAACATGCCCGTCAAGACCAAGATCTGCCGCGATAGTCACACCAAGAAGTCGAACATAACTGCTCGGTTTTTTTTCACATCGTCACCAAGCTGTACGGAGGGACTGCAGCCCCCAAGTAAACTCAGGTTATGCCTGGAACCAGTCCAGACAAGCTTGGTCTCGTCTGTATTGAGCTGAAGACGATTGGCAGACATCCAGTGGCCGATGTCTGTAATGCATTTCTCGAGTTGACAGACCACACTATCTACGTCACCGGGTAAACAGTGCAAATAGGTCTGCGTGTCATCAGCAAACAAGACTATTGAAGTTCACCTGACGTTCTCCGAGTTGACTGAAATTGCAGGAGTGGACATTGACGGAGCATGAAAAAAAACCGGGATGGACATTGCAGGAGTGGGCAATGACGGAGGAAATGGCAGGGGTAGAAATAGCAGGAGTGGACAATGACGGAGGAAGTTGCAGGGATGGACATTGCAGGAGTGGACAAATACGGAGGAAGTTGCAGAGGTGGACATTGCAGGAGTGGGCAATGACGGAGGAAATGGCAGGGGTGGAAATAGCAGGAGTGGACAATGACGGAGGAAGTTGCAGGGATGGACATTGCAGGAGTGGACAAATACGGAGGAAG
>Ga0049105_1001627_pt1 | contig 10296 bp, 3 predicted proteins | sample WorMetvaBAHAMAS1_FD_61260 | JGI IMG/M metagenome (GOLD analysis project Ga0049105, IMG submission 61260) | Worm MetaG Olavius vacuus BAHAMAS.1 | ecosystem: Host-associated > Annelida > Digestive system > Unclassified | place: Germany: Marburg | collected 2013-04-09 | reverse complement strand
TTTTTTTGTGAATTTTGGTAGCAGAATATTCATTCTGATGAATATGATGAGAACTCTTTGGGTTCTTTATTCAATCACATCACAGAAATCAAGAGTTGATTTGTTACAAACAAAAACTATTTTAATTGACTGTTTTACACATTCTGATTCTCAACGACAAATTTGTCCCTCCAGTTGATGTCCCACTACCAGCTGTTCAGCACAGTCAGTTACTCGGTCAGTCTTCCGACTTAATTATATTTTCTGAACGTTAAGTCTGTTGCAGCTGATACTTGGTGTAGTTCCTGAACGATCAATGCCTTGACACTTAAGAAGTGTTTTGCGTATGAATGAATATGACTGGATAATTTGTACTGGTGTTACTGAACTTTTGAGTGCTGTTCATGCAATCTGCCTTGAAGCTGTTCTTAAGACATTAAGAGCATCATTATAGTGTTTATGAGGTGCCCATTCAGTGAATGACATTTGCATAAAGCATATTCTGTAAATTTAATGGTAATGTAAATACTCATTTCATTGATGTACAGTGCTTATGAATGTGGTGCTGTTTAGTTTGTATCTGGGAGTTAGCTGTTGCACAATGCATACAAGTGTTTATCAAGCTATTTATTACAAACTGCGAATTAACATGTTAAGGAATTAATTGCGATTAAAAAAATCAAAATGGTTAAAAATTTTAACGCATGTAAGCTCTGGTTTTTATAGATTTTCAATAAGTGTAAAATCGTTCGTCAGCCACTACTAATCGGGGTGATTTGCCATCAGGGTCGCCAGAGGTTTCACCCTGGATAGAAAATTCCTAACCCAACTGGACGGTCCCTAAAAACATCTAGTTTGGTAAACTGCTACCGCACATCATGGTCTCCAACGTGACCGACTAATGTACAGTATCCATGATGTCAATGCATGTTGATAAAAAGCAAAATGTCTGTCATCTGTTTTAACATTTGGATGGTTCCAAATGGTTTGGATGGTTCCACTGACACTGACTGTTTTATAAACTTACTTTTCGGTAGTGTTACGTAAAATACTGATATATCGGTAACTAATGTGAATTTGTACGAAAATATACAGTAGCGTTTGAAATAGATATCACTTTGTGTTCACATAATGTAATTTAATTTATTTCTGTTTGTGGCTGTTAATGCAAAATGTTTAGGGTCTCACTTTATCTGAACACACAGTTAAACTCGATGAACAAGAATTATTACTGAACAGATCCATAGCAGAGTTTGTGTCACGTAATTACAGCACAGACAGCAGGTCAGCATTACACAGTGACGACAAACACGGTGACAATCACTCACTGCACAAAACGGTGACATCTCACTACGACTGCAGAAAGCTTGTGACAAGAACTACAATTTGCAGGTGTTGTACTGCTGGAATAAACGAATCCTTTGCACACTGTTCTAACAACAAACTGGTTAAATGGCATAATTATAATGTCCACACCATTATACAGCATTCATAAAACTATTAACGCGACTAATAATACTTGGTTAACACAGACATTTTACTGATTAATATATTGCAGAGTTCGATTCGTTGTACTGTATTAAATGCTAAAATAAAACAAAAATATCAATAACATAATGACTGGCATCAGCTCTTTTAAAAAAAAGTCTAAGATGTTTGTTTGATTGTCAATACCATGCAAGGCAGAATGCGAGCAACACAACAAGACACAGAGTTCCAAACATACAGTCAACACATGTTAACTCGCACAGGTTTGGTTAGCTGTCGGTGCTAAGAGCATCTGTATTAACATTAATCTCTGGAGTTGGTGGCACAGATGAATATCGTCCAACTTGTTCAACATACAACCGGTAGCTGACTGCCGACTTACAATTTCTATATAACTGGTGGATACTTGCGCTGAATACATCTGGCAATGGTGACTGGCATTCACTCGCTGCCTCACAAGGTTAACACTGCCCCTGAAGTGTGAGTCCTATAATATTTCAAACAACACTGCATGCTGCAAATCTGGGAGAGAATACAAACAGTGTGGTGGGAAACGCAGGTTTGTTGGTATTTCCGGCAGCGAATGAAAATAAATCTAGATTCGACGAAGCTACTGCGACCAGTTTGAATTAGTATGGTTTTGCATTTCACTTGACACATACTGTCATTAAAAGATGACAAGTTGGTGGTTTTCTCCATTATTCGAACATGCTGTAGGTAGGCACTGGTTGTAAAATTACAACTACAACACTATAATAAACTTTTAACATAATTCATATGTCTGAGCTGTCAGCACAGCATCTGAAATGAAATTTACACATTTATGCAGTGTCTAGGCTCTCAAGGTGGTAATATTTTCTAAGTAGTTCCCCAACCCAAAGTGAACTAATTCCTAATTTTGGCAGCTGCAACATTCATCATTAAAACTATCAATGCAGTCACATCACATGTACATGTGTTACAGTTATGGTGTGAAATCATTATCACACGTTTATAAAATAGCATATGCAAATGCATATATACAATGCTTAGCATTAAGACTCACTGCATTCTGATGTTTTGTTGCACTGCAGTACCTTATAAGAAAACTTGAAATATATTCACATGTACAGTACAGTTAAATTTGATTTGGTAAGATAAAATGCTTTATGTAGACAGCCTACCCTGGTTTTCTGGCTTAAAGCAAAGATAACAGACAGACTGGTGTCGTCTTTACCTGCCAATAGTAATCAGTGAAAAAAGATGGCTGCATTGCAAGAAGAAATACAGTATGACATTATGAATGCAGCTAGCTTATTTGGTCGCACTGCTAAACATGACCACAATGGATCCAAGTGGTCCTTTGACCATCTTATTCCATTTCTTATTCCAAACTAATCATACCCAGTTCAGCTGTTTTGTTAGTCATGTTTGACTAACTCGAGACTTTTGGAACAGCTGTACACCAAAGATCTTTGGTTCACATCACAGAGACTATACTATGACAGCAGGCATATGATCATATTTCCACATGCACTTCAATACTCAATGACGCAGTTAACAAAAGTTGCAGTTTCACACATCCTATTGCAAGAGCTCTGTAAGCTGCCAACAGTCAATACACAAATAACTGGCAGTAGTGATTGACTGTGGCTTGACAATATGATGGATGGAAGTCACTCCAGCGACTAGCTAGCACCAAATCACAAAGATCGCCCTACTGAACGCAACCCGTAGCACAGCTGGGCGTTTGAACAGCGGGAATTTCAACAACAACTGGTGGAATGACGATCAACAATCAGGACCCAACAATCAACAGTGTAGGTCAAACTACCTAACTGACTGCCGATTACTACTTCGTAAAGAGGATATCTAAAGTCCAACTTCAGTCTGCCAAGCTCAATACAGAACAAGCAGTAATATATCAGAAGCAGATGCATGCAATCACAAAACTCAACATGCGCACCAGCTCAAAGCTACCTTAAAGCAAATATATACAGACAACATCTTCAAGTTTCATAACTTCAAAACAGTTCCTGTTTGATGACGTATATTTATTGCCATATAACGGCAGGTGCATATTTATACACACATGAATTTCTACAGATACAATGCATCAAGTGAGGTCAAAATACAATTCCATGAAATCGTGAACAAAATGTAAATCTAGCTGTGGTTAACAAATAAAAATAAAAGAACGGATTGAAAAATTGCCATCCACACATAGAGAAGAGCTCATGTTTTGGCAATAATTTAGCAGTGTTGCAACAAATATACAGAAGTTAATATCAAAATAAAATATCAGACACATCCACAAATCTCATTATTTAAATAACATTTCAAATACCAGTACTTTCCTGTACAGTTAGTAATTTCAAGCATCAAAATTGGCTGTAACTCAACACATCTATCAGTTTTCACGTTTAATTGTCGCTGCGAAGTCAAACATTAAAACACAATATTACTGGTTGTAGTAATAAACCGGTAAAATGAAATAATTAACATTCTCTCCCAGCAATCACATTACACTATTGCCTCCCATTCGTCTCAACAGGAAATGGCCGAGTCCGGGCATAGGAAAATTACTTGAAAAAGTATTTCAAAAGGGCCTCATCATTACACTGGCTACAAGCCTAGCTGATACCTCTCCTCCCTACAGGTACAGGTGCAAAGTATTTAAATTATTCCAAAACTAGTTAGTGCTGGGCTTTCATCAAGCTAGGCCTGCCTGGCTACACAGAAGTCAACAACTTACTGAATTTTAGCAGCATTAAAACAGTGTTCAAAATATCACATGACACAAGTATTTTAAAATGTTTTTGTTGCAACTTTGGTACACTAAAAATACAAACAGCATTTAAACACTTTCGACACCGCCACACCGTACATGTACACTGTAAGTCGGTCAAACCGTCACCTCACGTCGTGAAACGTGGTGAGTGTAAACCATGAGCACAGGTTTCACGTCACACAGTGTCACAGCATCATAAATACACATTACGAGATGTAATAACAAATTTGTAGAGTCAGATGGCTGTGAAGGAAAGCAGTCTCGGAGAATCAGTGGCTGTCATCGACAGCTCATCACTCTGCTGTTATTTCCGTGCTGTAATTGCTTGCGGAACTCCTCCAATCGACTTGGATGTTACCACACCGTTCTCCTCGACCGTCACTGTCTCTTCGCCATTTTCAACCACCCTACAGGTGTCCAACAGAACAGACTTACAAGTGCGCATGTTATTCATGTCATGTATGGGTATTCAGCTTGGTTAACAAAACTAAGATTTTCTACCTTTTTGCTCCTGTAACTTTGAGCCTGACCTGATGACCTTCATATACAAACTTGACCCGTATTCCCTGGAGATATGCCGGATGTGCAAATATAAACTTCCTACATCAAGGCTTTCGAACGACAGACAGACACAGCCAAAATTATGCACGGTCCATGTAACATACTCCTGCAGCACTGACACCTAAATCACAACAAATGCTGCTAAGTTTAGATCTAAAAACTGCACAGTAATAACTGCAAAACTCACAGCAGTCACCTACAACAGTGAAGTAATGCTGCAATAACTAAACCGAAATCCACAAACCGTTTAGTGACTATCTTTTTTCCGTTTACAATCTTTGTTGACGTCGACACCGACTTGACATTTCTGGATGGAATGCCTCCCCCATTTGTGGAAGAAAGACTGGAAAATGATGAAAATCTGCACGCCAATGTAACAGAAAATTGCAATGTAGTCTTTGTATGACTGACACACCCAAAAGTATATTGCACTGCACAAGACTGGGCCAACCTGCTGAACATAAGCAGCAGTAATTGCGGAAATGCAAAATTTCACATTCCGTATCTTCACTATGATTCAACATGTTGATCGCAGCCTGCTTTGTAGGCTAGACACTATTAGATGGTGGCAGCAGGTGTATATTTTCACGACCCGTCAGCAAGTGTTACTGTGAAACTGAAGTGGAATAGCACTCCGCAGTGTGGAGAATGGATATACATTTCCCTAGCATCTGAACTAACCCAATGAGGGACGCGTTAATATGCTCCTTGTGGCCAATTTAATTTAATACGAAGTGTGATGTACCAGTGCCACGCAGTTCTGCTAATATAACTGCCAGTGTCATTTCACTGACCTCAGGGATCATTCACATTTACCGACACTTTCCAGAGTACACAAACTATATGCAGCTGGTTAATCTAAAGCCGTTTCCACATTCAGATGCATTGCCGCAGCCAATGCATCACTGCAGCAATGCTACTGACAACGACAGCGGCCATAAATGTGCAACTGTGCATGTACGTTCTCAGATGCATTGCTATAGATACAGACACTTTCAACATTAGCTAAAGATCAAGATCTGCTTCTGTCAATACAATACAATTCATTTCACCTACTAGTTACTAACTGCATACATTTCTTATTCATTAAGTTGTATCACAGAAAATACACGTAAAATGTCTAAATGAACCTGCTTAACAATTCTCTGGAAACAAGTGAAAATAAACTACAAATATATAAAAAAGACAAGCACCGAGAAACTGACAATCTGTCAAGAAACTCACACCAAACACACATTCTCTGAAATACAACACAGGCTGATCAAGTCATCTACATTCAACAGCAGAGCAAAGAGTAATGTTCAAGTACTGACAGCTGGGTATGTGGCAGCATGCTAAATCAAGTGCCGGAAGATTAAAACCAACAAGATTGCCTTCTCATCTCAGGCTGACCACACACAAATGCATGCATTTACTTACACATGGTCACTTCCAGTCACATGACAAAGATGGTGCTTACACCATTTGATCAGCCATAGCCAAAAGCCAATGCTACACGCAAACCTCATGGCTCTATGTTTTACAGAACTGGAGTTATGACTAATCTAAGTTTTACATTGTGGAAATAGGGATTTTCTACCTTTTTGCTCCTGTAACTTTGACCTTGACCAGATGACCTTCATATACAAACTTGACCCGTATTCCCTGGAGATATGCCGGATGTGCAAATATAAACTTCCTACATCAAGGCTTTCGAACGACAGACAGACGCAGCCAAAATTATATACCACGCCACTTCGTGAGTGGTCAACATGGTGCAGTACTGTATTAGCAAACCTTTATCAATGCAATTCACTATACATCTAGTTACCTTTCAATAAGGTTCTCCATTTCCTACGAACCACTGCGTTAAATAAAATACTGATGTCCTAAACCTTTATCTGTTGTCTGCTTTCCTCTAGGTTTTAACACAGTCCACTCCAGTCCATAATCCAGATATCTTTTCATCCAGTCATTCTCAGCTTTCTTAAAGATAAAACATGTCATGCCAATTCACTAAGCTGCAGTTAGTGCCTACAGTTTCAACCTCTGCTTCAACTCCAACACACAGTTGCAATTATAATCACACTTGATTTTGAACTAGAGCAATGTTCATCACAACTGGCTCCTGATGAACAGCTTCATGCAGCAACTCTGAATAACTCTAATATACCCTTCCCATGTCTAAATGACCTCTCCCACTTGTCTTAGCAATGTTAGCAGAAAATGGGAGTAGGAACAATGAGTGGCATTATTAATTAACAGAATTCATGCTCTACTGGTAACTGCCATAAAGTATGACGACCGAAGATATTCAAGAACACACAGATGTAACTGATATGAACAGCTAAACCACACATAACGGAACTCGAAAAAAAACAACTGCAGTCAACCATATTCATCCCAAATGAAGAAATCAGAATAACACGTAAGCATCGTGTGCAGGAAGCTGGGTAACACAGGATAGTACGCTATGGCTAAATGGCACAGGATCACCAGCAATACTAATGCCACCCACATAAACAGGGGAGATGCATCAGCATCCTCGGCACATTCTCCATGAACATCTGGCTGTGCAGAGAAACTACCAATGCCACCTGCCGACTGATTCTCCACAGCCCCAATCAGAATGCCGCAAGCCAAGCCACAATAATTGTCTTCCAACTGAATACTGAAGGACTTAAAGCAGCCAAATGCAACATCATCAGCTGCATAGTAAGGCAATGCTCTAACATGACCTCTATCAACCACACTGAGGAGTTGTACCCATTAACAAGACTTGTTGATGATGGCTTTCTACATTCCGCTGATGTCAATGTGGTTACCTGGCTGAGAGATGCAGTGATGACAGCACTCACAAAACGAAACAAAACCCACAAAGATCACACACCACACTACACCACATGCACTTCATGCTGAAAATGACGCCTGTAATTACCCGGAGCCCCCGAAAAATGGGTCGCTAAACAGCGGCGAAAGGCCTCCGCCAAATATGCGTTCCGCCGTAGAAACGGGGCGTGCTCTGCTGCGATGATGATGCATATGTGTAACTGGCGCCATCTGGCCCATAACTCCATACATACTAAAATAGCAAGTAATTTTCACCTCTGCACATTTTGCAGCTAGTCATCTTTTCAGTGTTAGTACACTTCCATTCTTTACAACAAAGAACGACCGCAGTTCGACTTTCCTTCGGTCCATAACGGGCAGTTTGTATAAGCAATTACAAACCAGTTATTGTTGCAATTTATCTCACCTCCAAATATTCTACTTTCTAACTATTTATAACTTGTCACCAAAAAAATGCCATTACAAGTAATGTTCACCCTCAGTTTAGTCGTAAGCCCTGTTCAGACTCGGCCCACCAGTTTTCGTCACTGCCCGCTTTGAACTGACATCAGCATTTGTGTGTAAGTGCAGTATGTGCTAAGGCAATTCTGTCTATCCATTCACCTGTCAGTCAGTCTTGTGGACTGTGTTATTATTATTATTATTTTTATGCCCCGGCACTTCATTCCCAGGGTCTTAAAATTAGCAAATGTAAAAATGTATATCCGGAATGGTTACGATGGGGACTCGGAAACAGTGAACGTGTTTGCAAGGCACACTGCGTTGAAATGCTGAATTGTCATGAAAATATGTTATTATTATTATTATTACTGTTGTCGTTAGGTATTATTATAGTGCCATGCGTCAAAAAACTTTGAGAGCACTTAACAATGAAAAAATATCTGTATCACGCAGTCATACATTACAGTGTAGTGTACGCTGAAATGGGAAAAGGGATCAACCAGGTTTTTGGACAGAAGGCTACACTGGCCAGTGGTACACTGTGTTATGAGGGGTTATCACTCAAAAATACCATTAACTAATAACCATACCCTAAACTAAAGATTCTGCCAATTTCAGCTTTTTTGTCACTCACACTCACAGTTGGTACTGACCCAATGCGACTGTCAAGTTGTTGACAGTATGCAGCAATCAACTTCATTTAGATCAACTGACCATCACAGACAGTGACGTTAATAACAACCATTTCAGAGACTACATCATCAACCCCACAGAGAATTAACTTTAGAAAATTCTCAAATCACACAAATCGTCATACGGTTTTTCTATGGTGGCCAAGCATCTTATTATTCCAAAATACATAACAGTACGGTATGTATTTGAAAATTCAAAATAACTTATACCTTTTACGAGTGCACACACAGGTTGGTAAAATTCTGTTTAAAATGACCTAAGACTAAAACTATTACGACAGAACAAAACCATAAAAAGCACTGTATCAGCAACATAATCTCTCAGCATACTATTGCTGCCTATAAGTTATAATAATGTACTCACCCGCCACCAGGGAATAAACTGTCACCACCTCTAAAGCCACCACCAAATGGAGAAACGTGACTATCAAAATCACCGCCAAACATTCTGAAACCTGAAATCAAAACAGCAAGAACTCATCAAAAGCAAGTTGACACAGAGGCTGTCTCGGTGGCTTAACATGGTACGCACTGGCCTTGGACGGCTGCACATGCACCAGCTGTGGTTCAACTCCCAGCCTGGATGCATAATTTAGTTTGAAATTACTAACACATGAGTTGAGATTAACTTCTTGAACAGGAAAGAAGGTTCAACACTGTCCTCCATAATCTGTGACTGTTGGTGGTATCTGAAAGTAACGGCATTAAAATACCATCGAGGCATGTATTCTGTTAAAATATGATAGATGGTGACATAAGGCTAGGCTGGTCCATGCTGTGGTTCAAGGCTAGATGGACCGTGGCAACTTGAGAGCTGGTCTAGGCAAGCAGGTGCACCCTGTGGCTGGTTGGTGGAGACATGAAGGGAGAAGGGCAGAGAAACTGGTCTTACCAGTGCCAGGCTCAGGGCTCAGGCTACTAGACACTGCTACCAGAATGGTAGCAGGGGAGTCTGGCGACACTGGGATCAGCTCGGGTACCGGTAATGGGCTTGGGCTCTGGTGGTCGGTTGGGTCATAGCTCCTTAAACGAAGAACTCTGGGTGACAGTGAGATGAGGCTTGCAGAAGCTGCATGGTGCAGGAGTATCGAACTGAGCCTCTAAAAACTCTGTCAAACCACTCACATCCCCATACACCAAGTCCCCACACTAATGCATGTTTTCCACCCTCACGTAACGTTGATCCGTACATGTTGATCCGTAACGTACCGTAACGTAACGTGCCGTACATATGTATGTTACGTTACGTTATGATACATTACGGATCGAAACGTGCGGATCAACGTTACGTTGCGGTTTCTTACGTTACGTTACGTGAGGGTGGAAAACACGCATAACGTAACGTACCGTAACGTAAAAAATAGAACCGAGTTCTATTTGTTACGGAGCAGCCGTAAGAGCCATTAGTAGCTTACGTTACGTCAAAATTTTTACGTATCATTTCGGCAATACGTAAAAATATCTTACGTTACGTAAAATTTTCACGTATGTTTTTGCAAAACGTAAAATTCTTACGTTACAGCACGTTACGTGAAA